>ENA-OXEC01000014-OXEC01000014.1-human-gut-metagenome-genome-assembly--contig:-NODE-14-length-163778-cov-79.8176_pt1 | contig 163778 bp, 145 predicted proteins | sample MGYA00249351_ERZ652235 | MGnify/ENA primary metagenome ERZ652235 (study PRJEB26925, sample SAMN05826906) | human gut metagenome | biome: ENVO:2100002; feature: ENVO:00000062; material: ENVO:00002003...
TTTCATCAGCATCTGCGCTGCAAATTCAGAGAGTGTCATTCCGGCATCTTCTGCCTGCCGGTGTAAAAGTTCATGTACTGTTTCTGTAACTCGTGCGGAGATTACTTTTGTCTTTACGATAGATTTCACTTTTTTCTTCGTTCGTGGCATGGGGTCTCCTTTCCAAAATCAAGAATTTGATTTTCCCGGCAGTGCATCTGCACTCCGGCTGTGACCTGCTGCGGCAGGCCACCAATAAGCAAAATCATGCGATTTTGCACGATGTGAGGGTATGGGGAGCACAATCCCCATCAAGATGCCGTCGTAGAAAAATCGCCCGTAGGAGCGGTTTCGTATACAAAGGCGAATCTTGCTCTTAACTACCGTCCACTCTGTCCCAGCCCGTTCCTGCCCGATTCTCTCCGACGTTTTTTCTGGTAAGACGCGCAGAATGCACATTCAGTACCGGAGGTATCCTGCTGGGGTGGCTCATGCGATTTTCAAGGTGCGATGTGACTTTGTAAGGAATCGGGGAATTTCATCAGTGATACCGTAGTGAATTGGCTTACTTTTGAAAACACTTCCTATACCCTATACAAACTTTAAGGGATGTTTTTAAACCGGGTCTTTTGAAAGTTCAAAGAAAATTCATTTTTCCAACGTTCCCCTCTACCTATAACAATCTAAAATGGGTGTTTGGCAACCAGATTTTCAAATTTTGTTGAACTGCCTAATTTTAGAATATAGATTTTGTTCATTATCCACTTATAGAACTAGCGGAAAGCCATTTCACAAAAGATTTTGAAAACCCCTACACTAATAGGAATCCGCAGAGCCGTTTTGGAATACAGTTCTGAAAAAATTTATAATTTTAAATAAAAAGAAAAACGGCAAAGTTCAAAATCGAACGTTACCGTCATCCATAGAGATGTCTTATAAAGTAAAAATACTGCGGCAGACAGGTGTTGCGCCTGCTCATCGTGGACATATTGCTATTTTAACATTGTGTAACTGTTACTGATATTCATGCACTGAAAATTTTTGTAGATTACAGCAGTGCAGTTTCTATCAAGCTATTGCCTTTCTCTTTTTCCAGATATATAATTCAGACAAGCCAATTCGATTTATAGATTTTGTTGGGAGGTTTTCTCATGGCAAAAGATCGTATTGAAAGCAAGTATGTCACTGTAGCCCCCGGTGTGGAGTTACACATCTTGGAAAAAGGCGAAGGTAAACCGTTGGTCTTCATTCCCGGCCTGACCTTCTCTGGTGAGATTTTCAAGAACCAACTGGAGTATTTCTCCTCTGAATATCGTGTCATTGCTATCGATCCTCGCGGCCAAGGCTATTCTGCCAAAACCGTGGATGGCAACGACTACCTGACTCACGGCCGCGATGTAGCAGGTCTGATTGATGCATTGGGTCTCAAAGATATTGTCCTGATTGGCTGGAGTACGGGCAACCTTGACACATGGAGCTACGTGCAGCAGTTCGGCAAAGACAAGCTGCGCGGCGTTGTGACTATCGATATGTCTCCGCTCCCGCTCTCCCCTGACCCGAAGTGGTGGACTGAGGGCACGATTGAAGAGCTGTCTCAGGTCGCCACGCAGGTGCTGACCTCTTCTCAGGGATGCCGTGAGTTCTTTAGCGAGTATGCGACTGGCGTCATGATCCAGCATAAGATGAAGCCTGATGAGCTGGAGTATCTGCTGGATATTTCCGGCCGCACACCATACTGGATCTGCCGTCAGCTGTTCTGCGACGCTGTGTTCTCCAACTATCTTGAAATTGCAAAAGATGTCGGTGCAACTCTGCCCAGCCTGATGTTCATTGCAGAACACTGGCAGGGCATTGCAAAGCCCTTTGTCGAAGCACAGCTTCCCGGTTACGACACCTACGTCATGGGTGGTCACCTGATGTTCTATGAGTACCCCGAAAAGTGGAACCGTGTTCTGGAAGACTTTTTGAATAAGCTATAATGTGATTTCAGCCGCCTGTGGTTCATTCCGCAGGCGCTTTTTTGTATAATCTCCAGGAGTTCACGCAGTGACTCAAACATTGGGTGATTCTTCTTTTCCGCACCCTCTGCGGCATCCGTGTCAGGACGATTTGCTGAACGCTTTCTTCATCTTTTCTTTTGCTTCATCCGGCACATCGATTAGCCCGAACCGATAGAACATTCCGTATATATAGGTCACGCCCCGGATATCGCCCAGCGCTTTAGGACGTTCAACTACTTCTCCTACCTTTTTAATATTGCCCAGAGCCAGCAGCACAGAACTCCACGCCAGACTTTTACTATTCTCTCTGCGATCGATCCACAGTTCTTTTGTGTACTCGCCGCTCCTGCCCTTTTTAATTTCGTAAGAGAATGGCAACCCGGAGTAGGTCTTAAATTTTACTCCAGTATAGGCCAGAACCACACCCCAGAAGTTTTCTTCTGTCGGATCAACCCTCCATCGCTTCATTGCTCTAAATCTCCGCTGCCGTTCTGCTCCAACACTGATTTTCTCCTTTTCTGTACTTTGGAAGTACACGCCCTTTTTATAAGGCAGATACGAGGTAACAGAGGCTTTGGAAAGTTTCAGGGTGTTTGCAGTTGAGAGTATGGAGGTTTTGTAGTCCTGTGTTTCTCGGTATTCTTCAAAAGTGTTTTTTACTTTTTCCGCCGCTTCTGATTCATACACACCTGCCGTGATGAGCAGCTTCCGTACCTTGATGGGGTTTAGAGCCAGAGCATCGCCGATGGCCTGCAAGGACATCTCAGAATTATAAAGTGCCACAGCACTTTCCATCTGCTCTTTCAGGTTCTTTCCGGCATTGTATTCAGGCTTCAGCTTCTTCCGGCCACCGCCTGGTTTTCTTGTTTTCTTCATTTTACTCATGCAGCTCCAACGGCAGTCCGTCCGGATCATGGAAGAAGGTCATCTTCTTGCCGGTATAATCGTCAACACGAATCGGCTCACATTCAATACCTACCTCCGCCAGCTCATTCACCGTCTGCTCCACACTCTCTACACAGAAAGCAAGGTGACGCAGCCCACATGCTTCCGGGCGGTTCACACGCTTCGGCGGTTTTTCCTCAGCGAAAATCTCCAGTTCTGTGTGCTCATTGACACGCAGATCCAGCTTCCAGTCTTTGCGCTCCGGGCGATAGTTTTCCCTGATGATAGAGAAGCCCAACTTGTTCACATAGAAATCCTTTGCGGCTTCGTAGTCAGATACGATGATTGCAATGTGGTGCATTTTTGATAAATTCATTTTGCTTACGCTCCATTTCTTTTATTTCCGTTATAAACTATACATTAACTTTCAAAAAATACCGTGTGAACTCCTGGAGTTCAGTTTGTCCACACGGCATTTATTTTTTTTCTTGTTTATTTCAGCTTTTCCAGAATCTCGTCCGCACTCATCCCGCTTGCCAGCAACTTCTTCAGCACAGCCTCTGCTTCGGTCTTCTTAGCCTCCTCAGCGGCCTTCGCATCTGCCTTTGCCTTCTTCGCTTCCAGCGTTGCCACTTCTTTTTCGGCCTTCTTCAGAGCAGCCTTCTTCTTTTTCAGATCAGCCTTCAAAGTGTCAATGTTTGCGATGATGGATGAAATCTCAGCAGTCAGGAAAGTGATAGATTCCTGCTTCTCCGCGATCTGAGATGCGTAGTCGGTATGGGTAGTTTTGGGACGGTTTTTGCTGCCTTTTGTTCTGGGCATAGGTGATAACCTCTTTCCTTTTAAACTTCAAACTGTTTTAATTCTTCTAGTGGTTCCTTGCTCGTATCAATACACATACCATCTTTCAGCCAGTCTGCTTTCGTATATCCCGTTCCCGTCACTTCATATACTTCGCCTTTTCGGCCGACAGACTTAACCCAGCCCCACATAATAAGCATATCCAATGCTTCTTGCCATCTGGCAGATTCTCTCTGTGAATTATCAGCCATAAACTGTTTGCCATCAGCTAAGATCTGAACCGCTGAACCTAATGTAGCAATTCTGAAAATTTGTCCATTTCCCTCGGCTGCATATACTAAAAGAAACGCTGGTTCAACTGGAATGCTACCAACGTCATCTTGCCCTACTGTTGGCACGTGTTGTTGATCAGCCTCCTCTGTATCTTTACATTCTCTTGCCCTAGCTTCCGTAATAGTAGATATTCTATCTAAAAAGTCATCGCGCTGTCTTTCCCATGTTGCTTCAGACATTGGGCGAAGATTGAACTCTTTTATAAGTTCATCCTTAAACTCACTCAATCTATATTTTAATGTCCTGTTGTCTGAATCATCCAATTTAATTGCTATTTGTGTCTTATCAATGCATCCATCTAGCTGATTGAATTGAAATCCTGGCAGTAAAACTCCTGTCCATTTATGTTTCATTGCCCATGTAGCTCCCATTTCATTTAATGATGCGGCGCTACTATAATAATTTTTTGAAAAAGCATAAATCACATGAAGGTCACTATTCTGAAATTCATTAACAAGCCACTCATACACCTTATTGCCAAGTGGAATACAATACGGAGGAACCGATGAACAAATTATTTCTTCATCTCTTAACCCCAGAATTTCAAGCAAACCCACAATTGCTTCAACATAATCAACATCTTTACTACTGTGTGATATAAATAATTTATGTGGTTTATCCATCCCACTTTCCTCCTCTACTGATTCAGATAGTGTTTTTCCTAATACTGTTAATTTGGCCTCTAATTGAGCAAATGTTGAATCCTCACTAAAGTTCTTTCCCATTTTTGAAAAAAGATGAATTACATCTTGGACTGTTTTGCTCTGTGGAAGTTTTTCAAGTTCCGCCTCTATTTCTGCTTTCCACAGTAAATATTTTTCATCATTATGAATCGTTTGATATGGAGTCTGAATAGCAGGCTTTCCGGCTGGCTTTCCAAAAGATATGTACTCCGTTTTGAATCGTTTTTTTATATCTGGAGTCTGCTCAATAAGCCTAATCAAATTTTCATTTGCCAACTACTTTTCCTCCTTCGACTAATCATTAACTTTTTAATCACATCTCAGCCGATCTTAAGATCGTTGCCTGCTGCCCACCACGGAGAGGTGTGTGATTATCAGAGTAACTACCATGTGGATTGCCACACGGCTTTATTTTGCCGAATACAAACACGAGTTCGACAGCATTTGACTTTTTAGTCAGTTTTTGCTCATTTTGCGTTTTCAGTTTAGTACCAAGGGTCCGGCACCCAGTATCTTGGCAACTAAATCACTATGGCACTCTTCCGGCCTTTGCCGACTTGTGTTGGCTCATAAGTGTATAAGTAGAAAAAAAGGCGAGGAAAGACAGAAAGAGCGAGAAGCCGAACGACTCGTAGAGGGCTGTCAGGATGTTCGTGAAGATTCTAGTTAAAATCTTTATATTGTAATTCAACAGTTCCCTTACCTCTTTATGTTTCTCACTTACCTACGATTATCTTCAGCTTTGTTTTGGTAAGCAGTACCGAAAGCATATACAAAACCATCATGCTTACTACTAACACAATTCCATTTCCAACTGCTGAAAATGCCATAAAATGTCCAAATATAGCGGTCACTACTTTGATTACTAACTGATTACAACACAGATAAACGATTGATTTCCTTCCTATTGAAATCAACCAACTCGCCATAATAGTGCCCCTAATCGCATTCTCAACCTTCTTTGATACTGAAATACCAGTAAAAATTGAGAGGATTGCATTTACCCAGAAAAGAGGGACAAATGCGTATGTTCCTTCCCGCATATTAATGTAGCCATTAAACAGAATAAGCTTTGCTTCCAGTATACCCAGTATTATACATAATAAAAGTGGCATATTTAATACAGCTTTCAGTTTGTCTTGATTTTTTGCCGTTTCGTTTCCAATCCAATACAAGCCTAATCCAACAAATGCTGCGCTAAGTGCCCACGGCAGAGGATTCGTAAGCACTTGATCCGCATAGCTTCCAGCAGCTACGAGGAATAGAATAATCCATTTTATATTATATTTCGCAAGAAATATATAAATCACGTCTGTGAAAAACAATGCTGTTAAGAACCAGATTGCCCCGACGATAGGAATTCCTGTAGTATTAATCAGCAACAAGTGCATCCACGGTTCTGCTGAAAAGCCACTGTTCAGGCACCAAAGGAAGCAGCCCCCCCGAATACAAAATACGGTGTTAGAAGTTTTTTTGCTTTATCAACAGCATATTTTTTTATATCAATACATTTTTCTTTGTAAAAGAACCCTGATATAAAGAAAAACATCGGCATGTGAAAGGCATGTATGAATTTATCGAATTTTCCGCCAAATCCAATATGCCCCATGACCATCAAAATGATGCCAAATGCTCTATATATATCTATATAATCCATTCGACTTTTTCTTATGGTATTCTCTGTTGGCATTTTGTTTTTCTCCTACAGTTAAGTAATCATTATTCCACAGTCACACTCTTTGCAAGGTTTCTCGGCTTATCCACATCCAGGCCCTTGGCTACAGACACATAGTAGCCGAGTAGCTGCAACGGAATCACTGCCAGGCTTCCAACAAAGTGCTCGTCCACCTTTGGAACATAAACTGTGAAGTTTACCTGATCTTCGATTTCATACTTGCCATAAGTAGTGAGCCCCATCAGATAAGCACCACGGCTCTTGCACTCCAACATATTGCTGATAGTCTTTTCATACAGCTCGCTCTGTGTCAGTACGCCGATGACCAATGTTCCCTGCTCGATCAGACTGATCGTGCCGTGCTTCAGCTCACCCGCAGCGTATGCCTCGGAGTGGATGTAGCTGATTTCTTTCAGTTTCAGGCTTCCTTCCAGGCAAACTGCGTAGTCGATGCCACGGCCCACAAAGAACACATCGTGTGCATTGGCATATTTTGCTGCAAACCACTGGATGCGCTCTTTATCTTCCAGAATCTTCTGCATTTTTTCCGAGATGGTCAGCAGCTCGGAGATATAATAACTATACTGCTCCTCGGTAATTTTTTCTCTGACCTTGGCAAACTGAACTGCAAGGCAGTACATCGCACCCAACTGTGCGCTGTAAGCCTTCGTTGTAGCAACGGAGATTTCAGGGCCGGCAAGGGTGTAGAACACCTTGTCTGCTTCACGCGCAATGCTGCTGCCGACCACATTGACAACTGCCAGTGTCATAATACCTTTTTCTTTTGCAAGACGAAGAGCCGCCAGTGTATCTGCAGTTTCACCGGACTGGCTGATAACGATTACCAGTGCCTTCTGATTGATCGGCATCTTCCGATAGCGGAACTCAGATGCAAGTTCCACACGCACCGGAATATCCGCTATATCTTCCAACACATACTGAGCAGCCATGCCCACATGCCATGCAGAGCCACAGGCAACAATATAGATCTGCTCAAAGTTTTTAATTTCGTCCTCGGTGATTCCCACACTGGATAGGTCGATAGCGCCGTTCTTGATTACGGAATTAAGAGTATCCTGGACAGCTTTCGGCTGCTCATGGATTTCTTTCATCATGAAATGCTCAAAGCCGCCTTTTTCAGCTGCTTCTGCATCCCACTTGATCTCGGTGGTCTGCTTCTCAATTTCATCACCATTCAGATCATAAAAGTGAGCCTCACCCGGAACGAGCTTTGCGAACTCAAGGTTGCCAATGTAATACACGTTGCGAGTGTATTTCAGAATTGCCGGGACATCCGAAGCCACATAGGTCTCACCATCCGCAATGCCGATGATCATCGGGCTATCCTTACGTGCCACCCAGATCTCGCCCGGATAATCCCGGAACATCAGCTCAAGAGCGTAGGAACCACGGACACGCACCATCGTCTTAGCGATGGCATCAATAGGACCGAGGTTGTACTTTTTATAATAGTAGTCCACCAGCTTGATGACCACTTCCGTATCCGTCTGACTATAGAATGTATAACCGTGCTTCAGCAGCTTTTCTTTCAGTTCGGTATAGTTCTCGATGATGCCGTTATGTACGCCAACGACCTCAGACTCCACTGTGCCGGAACCAGAATGGGTACAGTTACCTGAAACATGCGGATGTGCATTGGTTTGGCTCGGCTCACCGTGGGTAGCCCAACGAGTATGGCCAATACCACAGGTTCCTTTTAATGCCTTGCCTCCATCTGTTTTCTCAATCAGATTGGACAGGCGTCCCTTCGCTTTCACGACCTGTGCCAGATTTTCTCCGTCACGGACAGCCAGTCCAGCCGAGTCATATCCTCTATATTCCAGTTTTGACAGACCGTCCAGCAGGATCGGTGCTGCCTGTCGATTTCCTGTAAAACCAACGATTCCACACATAGGTTTATCCTTCCCGTTATTTAATCTATTATACTTTCCCTTTTATGCAAAACGACTCCGGGTAATTGCCAGAGTCGTCATTGCATTTACGCTTTATATCCCTTTTCGCAAATCACGTTGACCACTTCGTCAACATACTTCTGGCAAGTATTATGGTCAGGTGCTTCCACCATAACACGAACCACCGACTCAGTGCCAGACTCACGCACCAGAATACGGCCGGTATCGCCCAGAGCCTCAGCAACTTTAGACACTGCTTCCTGCACCGCCGGGTCGTTCTGGGCCGCCTTTTTATCCGTCACGCGGACATTTTCCAGTACCTGCGGATAGATCTTCAGCGGTGCTGCCAGTTCGCTCATTGGCTTCTTCTTTGCCAACATGACTTCCATCATTTTCAAGCTGGTCAGAATACCGTCACCAGTGCTTGCGTACTTGGAGAAGATGATATGGCCGCTCTGCTCACCACCAATACGGCAACCGTTCTTTGCCATATACTCGTAAACATACTTGTCACCCACAGCAGTCTTAGCGTAGCCGATACCCTGCTCATCAAACGCTTTGTACAGACCAAAGTTGGACATAACAGTCGTAACCACAGTATTGGTCAGCAGCTTGCCACGCTCTTTCATATAGCAGCCATAGATATATAGGATATGGTCGCCAGTGATGACATTACCCTTCTCGTCCACGCACAGGCAGCGGTCGGCGTCACCATCGAAGGCAAAACCGACATCCAAACCCTTCTCCACAACAAACTTCTGCAGACCCTCAATATGCGTAGAACCGGCGTTGTTGTTGATGTTCGTGCCATTCGGCTTGTTGTTTATGACATAGGTATCAGCACCCAGGGCATCGAAAACGCTTTTAGCGATATTCCAAGAGCTGCCGTTGGCGCAGTCTAGGCCAACCTTGACACCCTTGAAGGAATAGATGCCGAGACTGATCAGATAGCCCATATAACGATTACGGCCTGCCACGTAGTCCACCGTGCAGCCGATGTGCTCACGACGAGCAAAGGGCAGTTCCGGCCAGTCCTTATCGAACACATGGAGCTTTCCGTCGATATAATCCTCCACCAGTAGCAGGGTTTCCTCCGGCATCTTCTCGCCGTAGCAGTCGATCAGCTTGATGCCGTTATCATAGTAGGGATTGTGGCTGGCAGAGATCATGATGCCACAGTCAAAGTCATCCACACGAGCAATGTAAGCCACGGAGGGGGTGGTAGTGACGTGGAGCAAATAAGCATCTGCGCCAGAAGCAGTCAGACCAGCGACTAGGCTGTACTCAAACATGTAAGAGCTGCGACGAGTGTCCTTGCCAATCACTATGCGAGCAGGGTCGGTATCACCATTGCGCTCACGGAGAGCGTTATAATACCAGCCCAAAAAGCGACCCACTTTATAGGCATGGTCTGCTGTTAAAGTAATTCCGGCTTCACCACGGAAGCCGTCTGTTCCAAAGTATTTTCCCATTGCTATTTTCCTCTCTTTTATATCGTTTTCTTCACTTTGAAAGGACAAACTTTTATGCATTGATAGCATCGAATACATTTATTCACATCAATTTGCGGATATTCAAACCCTTCCTCATCTACCACCATAGAAATAGCGTTTTGGGGACAGGAAGCATAGCAAGCTGTACATCCGCAGCATTCTTCTTTTCTTTTATAAAGTACTGGTATCTCTCTCATTGATTTTTCTCCTGACAATCAAACACGAAACACAAAGAGTAGTCCATATTCTTCATTGTGTTTATGTTCTGCCCCCCCCCCGATATTTTTGATGATATTTTTTATCTTTCTCTTTATTTTCCCTTTAAAAGTCCTATCAACTGGCGCAGCATATTTCTTTGCAAGTTCTTCAAAACTCATACCGTTCATATCACCAAAAAACATATTCCGCTGAATTGGCCTATCACAAGATTTGAATTCTGCCGAGTTATTCTTGACGCTTTCTTCATAAGTGACAGCTTTCAGCTCTACATCCATCTTAATACTTTCAAAAATACTTTTTCCCTTATTTGTTCGTACCAGTACCAACGATGCTCCTGCACCGTCATTCATTTCGGGAACTACATTATTTATGCCCCAAAAGTCAGCAATCGTAAGGTCAGATGTTTTCACCTCTTTTGCTATACATTCATAGCAAGATGGACGCAAGCAATAATTTCTTAAAAACATCTGCATATAAGAATCTGTATCTTTTGATATGTATAGCCTTTGGCTAGCACCCTCTGGAATGCGATCTATAATTTCCTTCATTCCGAAATCTACCCAGCTGTTATCTTTGCATCGAAAATTCACACATTTTAGTTTTCCATTGTTTTTTCGTTCCTGATATTCAGCATACTCTCGCCATAACGCTGGTGACGGTGCTCCATGGCAAATAACATCAACACATATCAGATTATCATACTCCTTACCAAGAAAACCTCTAAGACCATTTACCTGACAACCCGTTCCACTAAAAAGGATCATTTTTCCTGACAACAAGTCACTTTTTACAGCCTTATACGTATTTCCGACCTTTGCCTGTAAATATTTTGACCCGCGTAGCTTTGCCAAATCTTCTCTCCTCGTGACTGAAATAAATTCTGCAGAATAACAATCCTCTGACATAGTAACACCATATACGACCCCCTGCCGCTTTAGAACCCACTCTGCCAGAGAAGAAAATATGGCTCCTGAGGAGCTACTAAGCCTAATCTCTTTGTTTGTGTTATAACAAGCGTATGCCATTGGCGATTTCATTCTCAACTTTCTCCTCTCCAGCTATGATATTAACTCATCGTTTTCCTAGTTTCTTAAGAACCAATACTATATAGTCTTTATTCAACACAAAAAAAAGAATCCCGAATATAACAGTAATGACCGCATCAATCTTAATCGAAGTCCATATCGTGACGGTTGCAACAAGCGTGGAAAGCATTGTTAACGCTATGAATTTCACCTTTTTAACTTTTATCGGCCAATCTTTTCTAATATCATACATACGAACAATCCACATCACAAGAAAACCGGCATATGTTGAAAGTGCCGCGGCAAATAACCCAACTGACTTAATTAAAATCAAATCAATGACTAGATTGACAACTGCTCCCGCCACACTCGATGTTGCAGCTTTTGCTGTTTTTTTATTCTGCAAGTATCCAACACTTGCAAATGTGGAATACCCTTGAAAAATTGCACCCAAATACAAAAAGCCAATATATACTGACCCTATTTTATAATCTGCACTTAAGATAACTTGCGTTACGATCTTAGTTAGTGGAATCAAGCAACATATCATTGAAAATGAAAATACATACATTTTTTCAAAAACGTCTGAAACATATTTACTGCTCTCTTCCTTAGAATGAATATTCGCTAATGCCATATCCGTCCATGCATTGTTAAACAAAACAAAGAATGTTTGAAGTACAGATGGAAATTTGGTCGCAATTGCATAGATTCCATTATATGAAGCACCTAGGAAGAAACGAATAACATAGCGATCTGAAACGCTCATCACCCACCAGCTAAGTGTCGATGGCACTAAAGGCATCGAGTATTTCAGCATTTCTTTTTGCGTGATCAGAAGTTCGGATTTGTCGACTACCGCTGACAAGCATCTCATTCTTTTTTCCAGGCAGAAAATGAGTACAATACTTATGACATGACTGATAATTGTATTTACAAGCAGACTTGTAACACCCAATTTCCAAACGCAAACTGTAAGGAAATTAAGCGAAACAAGGATACCTGTATAGATAATTCCCGACGCTGCAAACAGCTTTTGATTTTTCAGTCCACGCAAAATTTTTTGAGTTGTTTCCAATATAGGTTCAAGAACCATAATTGCCAAAAACAACCCAACATTCCAAATATGCACAAAGCGACTTGCAGCACCAATAATTATGACCGCAAGTATACAACTTTTCAGTAGGTAATTATAAGTTGCTTTTATACATACCTCATTACGCGCTGTTTTCTTAATCATCCAATTATAGGTTGCATCAGAAATCTTCAAACTAATTAGCGGCGTCAATAAGCTGACGCTCGTAATCAAAAGATCGTAGTCTCCCATATCAGATGTGCTGATATAGTATGTATAAAGAGGAACAATTAAGAATGTAAGTATTTTTGTTCCTAAATTTCCAATAGCATATACTATTGTGCCCGTTAATAACGCTTTGTTATTTTGCTTGATTTGCTTATTGTCCATGTTTCTCCATTCCAACACCATTAAGTATTAAGAAAATAAAAATTGACCAAACAATCGCGTGTGTTGCGGTCAAAAACATTGTATAAAAGCACAACAAATTGACCATTGCAAAAGTAACTATAAAAGATAACTTTGCACCATCACTACGCATATGCGACATGAAATATGCATAAAGTATTGTTATAATTAGATAACCCCATATTCCCATCAGATAGATAAAAGAGCCAACAGAACTCAGGCCGAAATGTAAAAAGCCAGCATACCTTCCGCCCATAATATTCCATGCTCCTAATCCTTGGCCAAGTTTCCAACCAAAACCACGATTCAATGCATCACTTGCGATAGCCAATCTTTCAACGCTTCCAAGTCCATTAGTATTTTCAAAATTAATAACTCCGTCAATCTTGTTTATTACTGTCGTATTTATAAAATCTGATACTTCAGGAATGAATTGCAGCACAAACAGCAACAGAATTGCCCAAAAAACATATTTTAGTACATCGAAGATTTTATAAAAAAGCGTTGCATCTACAATTCGCAATTTATGCAGATAATACCAAATAAGAAATATTGGCACAAAAATGAACATTGCCGTATTATCATTCAAAGTTGAAAACAAAAGCATTAGTCCTAACGTTCCAAAAACATAGGCACAAAAAATCTTTTTCTTCCATCCGCCTCTAAATCGATTGACTCCACACTCCAAATTATAAATTGTAATAAATATTGTAAATAGCATCACAACATGCGTAGAGCTTCCACCAAATAAGCCTGTACAATTGTCAGCATAAAAACTATTGGCTGCCATCCAACTAGCTTTTATCATAAATCCTGTTCCTGCAACTTGCAGACCTAAAACAAACAAATTGACAATCCACATTAGATTAAGTAAGCCGAAGTTAGCTGACAAAAAATTATATACGATGTCGTTTTTTTCTTGACTAATGTAAAAAATGCCGCACAGAATCACTATAGGTCTTACAATCTGTATTAAATTATAGGACAGGTATGTCCCCGTTCCCATATAAATCACATTTAATACAATAAAGAAAGCCAAGCAAAATAACAAAAGTACAGCCGTTGCATTTTTCTGTACAACTTCTCGGATACGTTTAGATGCAAGTAGCAGCCATCCTGTTAATAAAATAACTCCTGCGTTCCAAAAAGCTGTAACTTCAAAGTATCCAAAAAACAATCCCAGTAAGAGCATGAATTGGAGGTATAATTCTTCCGGCAATGGATTTTTTTTAATGTATAGGTGTATTCCGCTCAAAATTTTTCCTCCTTTCTTATACTTCTACTGCATTTAGTGAAAAATAGTACCAGAGAAATACTCATACGTTCTATCCTTTTCATGCTGAATAATATGTTCTACTTTTGACTCATCCATTTTAAGGCTTTCGATATTTCCATCAAATGCACTTAATCTGTGATTTTCACATGAAAAAGTCGAAAACAAAGTATCAATTCGAGAACCCATTTTGTTATTATTACTTGAAGCTCTTTCTGCTGTCAAAAAACACTTTCCAAAGATTATAGAAAAGACCGACGCATGAAATGAGTCTGTGAAAACAAATTCTGCGTTCTTGATAAGATAAAGGAATTCAAACGGCGTAATATCAAACCATTTCAAAGAAGCGACTGAATTCAAATCAATGCGCTCCAATCCATTCTTTCCGCAATAATCTCTGATTTTATCTTCAACTTCTTTTTCTATCTTGCCCAAGAAATAGGTGACTACATATTTCTCCGGCAAGTGCTGCTTTGGCTTCTTTATTACTTTCAGCCACTCATTCTTTGAAAGCAAAAATGTTGGGTCTATATTTACTCTGCATTCATCACAGCCTAATTCTCTACAGATGCGCAATCCCTGTTCTTCTCTAACCGAAATGGCTTCCAGATTTTTCAATGCCTCTGAAAAAGACCCCTTTTTTTCATCTGGGATTTCACTTACGCCAAAACTCGCAGCATATGAAATGCTTCTTTTGGGTTCTGGTAAATTACCAGTCAATAAATTAATATTATTATAATAGTGAGGATTCCAGATTTGATCACTGCCGCAGACAAAGCAATCTACTTCTGAAAAATCCTTTGTATCCGCTGTGATTTTTTCAGATGTAAAATTCAAGTATTCCTTATTAAACGCCTTAAATCTGACAAGTCGTTTCCAATACATATAATGCTTTTTTGAAGGGATTGCCCAGGTCAATAAAATTCTAGCCTTTTCTAATTTGCTTCCTTGTGCAATACAATTGTTTACAGTTTTAACCTCGCATGGAAAGTTATTCTGCAAATATGTTAACATCGCATAATTTTGAAGTTTATTCCCGTAATTATATCCTTCGGTAAATGTTAAGACTCCGATCTTCATCCTATCTCTTGCTCCTATATGCCTGTATACAAATCAAAGCCCTTGCCAAAAAATAATTATCAGCTAAAATTGCTTTATATAGCACTCGCTTTGCTTTATTCTCATTATCTAGATTTCGTTGTTTTAGCACTTCATGCAACTGATTATCTTTGAGAATCTCATTTAACTCCATTTTTTTAGCTGCAAAGTTTTTCTTCTGTCTTGCTTTTAATTTCAAGCACGTTATTGTGAAAGACAAATACGGCTCACTAACTTTTCGCAAAACCTTTTTGTTATAATTATTCTTTTCACACAGTGAAACGCATTGATTATAATATTTTCTTATCATCTCATAGTTCATCAATCGAGAAGATGAAGAAAGTGACTCATGACCGTGTCGATAGCAATATAGAGCTTCATTTAGAACCACCAATTTATTTATATGCCCATAAAGTTTCAATCTAGAGTAAAAGTCCTCTGATATATATTCTCTCTCCGATTCAAATTTCCAACCAATCTTTCTTATTATTCCCAGTGAATAGAAGTTAGCCATACTGGCTGGCGTTTCAATATTTCGCACCTTCTTGTTTTCCGAGAAAATCATGTCCGGAAGGAACTCTTCTTGTACTTCTTTCCCCTCAAAGATATATTTATCTGAGTAAGGAATTTTCTCCCCAATGATTTTTCCGGTTTCATCAGTATGTTGTACGCCAAACATCACCATTGCTGAATCATTTCCCGCAATAGCATTCACACACTTTTCAACAAGATCCGACTTAATATAATCATCACTATCTACAAAGAGAATATAATCTCCTGTAGCCATTTCTATGCCTTTATTTCTACTTTTCCCTGCGCCTTCATTCATTTTGTGAACCACTTTGATTCTATTGTCTTTTTTTTGGAATGCATCGCATAATGCTGGGCTACTATCCTTTGACCCATCATCTACAAGTATTATTTCAATATTGCTATATGTTTGCCTTTGAATGCTCTCAAGACATTCTGTCAAATATTTTTCTGCATTATATACTGGCACAACAACGGTAACCTTTTCCACTTTTTCACTCCATCTCTTTTTATTGCAAAACTTTATTATAGTGTTCAATGAATTGATCTGCCAACTTATCCCATGTGAAACCTTCCTGGATTTTACGAGATGCCATATCACAAATATTCAGCATTGCATTTTTATCACTTGAAATTTTTTCGATGCAATCCGCCCATTCTTTTGCGTTATTCAACGTTAGAATAAATCCATTTTTGTTATTATCAATCAAAGTGCTTGATCCACCATTAAGTGTTGTTAACACAACTGAGTGGTAATACATAGCTTCTAACAATACCATGCCAAAAATCTCATATTCCGTCGGAAGCAAAAAGAAGTCCGCCAAGCCGTATACTCCAGCTAAATATTTTTGTTCCATTTTTTCTTGGTATACTATATAATTCTTAATATTCTTGCTTTCTGCATACTTCCAACAATCCTCTATATAATCCTTATCACCTGTTCCTATCATATAGAGCGTAGCATTCATTTTTTTATTTATGACCTGTGAAAAGACATCCAAAATAAAATGTATATTTCTCCGCTTTTCGAATTTTCCTATATACAAAAGTTTCAAATTTTTATCTTGACTCATCGTCAAAAACAACGGTTCTTTGCATACTTCTTTGGAGTTCGATAACATCTGTGTGTCCATGCCCACTCCAACAGTTCCAATATTTGTTCGCTTAATCCCTTTACTTTCCAAGAATTCTTGTGCCATTTTACTTTTGGTGATAAAGTGTGTTCCTAATTTTAAGTATCTCTTCAAAAAGAACATATCAAACACGGAACACATCAAATTATACCGCTTGTTAAAGTGTGAATAGTATGGTCCATGATATATAATGGCCTTTTTCGGATATTGTTTAGCTAGCATCCACGACTGCATCTGATTATATTCAGCTGCTTGCAATATATCATATTGCTCAAATAGTTCTGTGCAATTAGTATATACTGTGTTCTTTAATGCTGTCTTACCATGACGGTAAAAGACATTTATATTTCCACAATCTTCTACTGCGATTGTAATATCTTTTTCTTCTTTATCCGTCCAAAAAACAATATCGCAAACATGTCCTTTTCTGACAAGTGCCTTCGCAAGACCGACTTCTTGTATATTATAGGTGTTTCTTTCAACATCCATATAGCTAGGATAGCTTCTAATGATTAGTATTCTCATGGTATTCCCTTCATCACACTAAATACTAGCTCGTCCTCGAAAACCTTCCGAACAGCGCTATTACTATTTTTTCAGTCTCTCCCGAACAAGTCTCTCGTATATACTTTTTCTTTCACATCATCCAGGCACTTGTCATATCGGTTTGCGATGATGGCATGGCTCATTTCCTTGAACTTGGCCAGGTCATTGACCACCAAGCTGCCAAAGAAAGTATCGCCATCTTTCAGAGTCGGCTCGTAGATGATAACAGTTGCGCCCTTGGCCTTGATGCGCTTCATGACACCCTGAATAGAGCTCTGGCGGAAGTTGTCGCTATTGCTCTTCATGGTCAGGCGGTAAACGCCGATGGTCACAGACTTTTCCTGCTTCTCATCGTATTCGTTGTCCTCGTCGTATCCGTAATAACCAGCCAACTTCAGAACTCGATCAGCAATGAAATCTTTACGAGTTCTGTTACTCTCAACAATTGCTTCAATTAGGTTCTCCGGAACATCAGCATAGTTTGCCAGCAGCTGCTTGGTGTCTTTAGGCAGGCAATAGCCGCCGTAACCAAAGGACGGGTTATTGTAATGGCTGCCAATACGAGGATCAAGGCAAACACCATCGATGATCTGTTGGGTGTTCAACCCCTTGCTTTCTGCATAGGTGTCCAGCTCGTTGAAATAAGCCACGCGCAGAGCAAGATATGTATTAGCGAACAGCTTAACAGCCTCTGCCTCGGTGAAGCCCATGAACAGAGTGTCGATGTTCTCTTTGATAGCACCTTCCTGTAGCAGACCAGCGAACTCATGTGCAGCCTCTACCAATCGCTCATCACTTAAATCAGTGCCAACGATGATACGAGAAGGATAAAGATTGTCGTACAGAGCCTTAGATTCACGCAGGAATTCCGGGCTGAAGATGATGTTCTTGCTGTTGAACTTCTCACGCACGGATGCGGTGTAGCCCACCGGAATGGTGGACTTAATGACCATGATGGCGTTCGGGTTATATTCCATGACCAGCTTGATCACAGCTTCAACTGCAGATGTGTCAAAGTGCTGGGTGTGGCTATCGTAGTTCGTGGGAGCAGCTATTACAACAAAGTCCGCATCACAGTATGCCTCCTTTGCATCCAGTGTTGCGGTCAGGTTCAGTTCTTTCTCAGCCAGATATTTTTCGATATAGTCATCCTGAATCGGAGATTTGCGGTTATTAATCAAGTCCACCTTCTCCGGGATGATATCTACAGCAGTCACCTGATGATTTTGAGAAAGTAATGTGGCAATCGACAACCCCACATAACCAGTTCCTGCCACAGCAATTTTATAATTTTTCATATCTATCCTCCATAACAATATAGTCTCATTCATTGCATTCAAACGTAATGCTTTATAATTTTATTCGGATACAAGAAGAACTCCAACCACTTTGTTTTTTTTTATAATCCACGCAGCGATAATCGGGCCAGCAAAACTAATGCCCACCCCCAGCACAATATGTGCTACAGCATTCGTAATCCCCAACTTCAGTAAGACTGATCTCATTGGTGCCGCAAACAACGTATGCATCAGAAAAATCGGCATTGTGTACTTTGCAATGAATTCCATGCCTCTACCTAACTTTTCCTCAAAACCCGCCACCATCATGATAACAGCCACACAAGCCAATAATCCCATTATGAAAGAGGCCGCACTACTGCTGATTTCCGCTGTATATACCATAATGCTCAGAATTATAAACAGCACTCCGCATATCATTCCTTGTACTTTTCTGCCCTTCAGTTGCACGTTAAATGCACAAATGCTCATGCCGAGCACAAACCAGATTTCGTTTGAGAGGACTGTCGATACAGCGTAAATGCTGTACCCCCCCCCCGTTAAAATTAGGCCTTTTGCCGCTAATGCAACTACCAATCCAACTGCGGCTGCTTTCACACTGTTAAAAGTCGGCGTAACAAGAAAAATGAAGAACAATGCATACAGATACCAGTACGGTGCTGTTGGATGAAAGAACAATGTTTCTCCTAGACCGCCGATTTGGTCGTTGACACTGCTTGAGAACACTTTTTTCAGTACCCATGTAGCAGTCGTAAAAGTTGCATATGGTACGCCGAGTGCCAGCACTTTTTTCGCTACATTTCTATACCAACTGCCTACACTGTTTACCTTGCTGTACTTTTGATACAGATATCCACTACAAATGAAGAACAGCGGCACGTGGAAGTAATAAATCGTTGTGTTGAACCACTCATATAAATCATTTTCAGGCAAAATATTCGCCTTCGTCATACTTTGGAAGAAGTGGCCTAGTACAACCAATATACAGGCGATGACCTTTACACCATCAACCTATTTTTCTCTTGTTCTTACCGCTGTCTTTTCACTCATTACTTCGTCTCCATCTGCTGTGCGATATCAGCATCCACGATTTCCTCGCCGGTCTTGTGCTTCAGCTGTTCCTTGGATGCCTCACTCAGACCGTTATTAATCACACAGTTCATATCGCAGGTGCTGCACTTATCGAGTTCCTCTTTGGTGACTTTGCCATCACGATAATCGCGGCAGATTTTCAGCTCGTACATGCTGTACGGATGCTTGGTGAACAGAGCCTTGAACTTGTGAACCAGAACCCAGGTAGCAGGCTTCCAGATGTACTTGTGCATCGCAGGACTTACGCTGCCGATCATCCAGCAGTCACGGTCACAGCAACGAACCTTTGCACGAACCTTCTCGGCCTCCGGGCTGTTCCACAGCTCATCCCAAGTCTGATTGTTCAGGTTACCCATGACCTCTTTATCCTTGGTACCATTGCAAGGCATGACATCGCCATACGGGTCGATGAAGAAGGTGTCAAAACTCATGTCGCAAGGAAGCAGGCGTTTCTGACCGTAGATATAGTTAATCAGGCCGTGGTTAAAGTAGGCGCGGAACCACTTTTTCGGACTGTTGCTGCGGAGCAGTTCGTTGATCAGATTCTCGAAGTTCTTTGCGACCATAGGACGATCATGGATGATGTTCTTTGCTTCAACGAAGTAGAAGCTGTTGTGCAGAGAAGCCGTTGCAAACTCCATGCCCATCTCATCGGAAATCTTGTACAGCGGAACCAGGTCAGGAGCATTCTTGTCCTGAACGGTCATACCAAAACCGACATCTTTCATGCCCATTTCACGCAGCTTCTTCAGTGTGCCGTAACCACGCTGGTAGCCGTTCTGCAGACCACGGATCTCGTTATTGGTCTGTTCCAGACCCTCGATAGAGATACGAATACCGATCTGCGGGAACTCCTTGCACAGGTCAACGATACGATCCGTGAAGAACCCATTTGTAGAAATAACGATACGGTCGGACTTCTTGTACAGTTCACGCACGATATCCTTCAGGTCGGTACGGATAAACGGCTCGCCACCGGTGATATTGGTAAAGTACATCTTCGGTAGCTTCTTGATGGTTTCAATGCTGATTTCTTCTTCCGGCTTGGAAGGTGCTTTATAACGGTTGCACATGGAGCAACGAGCATTGCAGCGATAAGTGACGATGACCGTACCATTTAACTTTTTTTCTTCAGACATGATTAACTCTCCTAACTCTCTCTTTTAAGAATGTTTCGACTTTATTTAAGAACCACTTGGCACATACCGAGAACACAACCGAACCGCAGATGACTGCAACTGCTGTGAAGATATATGCCAGCAGACCATTTTCAAATAGATGAACAAGGTGCAGCTTTTCAAGCACACGATAAATTACCATGTGGCACAGGTAAATCTCGAAGCAGATTCCACCGAGGAACTTGGCAACTGGATTGACCAGTACCCCCCCCCGATTGCATCCGAGGGTATAGACCAATGCTGCCACACAGAAGAACAGCATCGTGAGCGTAGAACCACCTAACGCAAAATACGCAACCGTGGCAATCAGCAGGACCGCTCCGGCGATGATTTTGTACTTCGATGCGAACTCGGCCAGTTCTTTTCGATAGAGAAAAATCAGGCCACCTGCGATAAAGTAAATCGCATCGTAGACGATATTAGCCCTTCCAGCTTTGAAGTAATTAGCGCACAGCCAGTTAAACACCAGTGCCACCACCGCGACCCTCCATGCTCTCTTCTTGTTTCCAATCAGGAAACAGAAGAACGGGAACAGCATGTAGAACACAAAAATGACTGCCAGTGTCCAACTCACACCAATAACCGAAATCTTAGCATTCGGCAGAAGCCCCTGACACAAAGTCAAGTTTGCAAAGACTTCAAATAGTGATTCTTTGCTCGGTGAAATCACAAAATCCAACGCACAAAGAAGTGCAAAATACGGCCAGATCTTGATGTACCGTTTCTCGTAGAAATCCTCTACGCTAATCTTCTGGTCAACAATTTTCTGGTAATAGCCACAGCACATGCCAAAGCCGCTGACCATCATAAAGAGGAATACGAGGTTTGTGAAAGATGGTATTAGCCGTTCAAACACAAATCCTCCTATCCCATATTCTCCATTTGCGAGGACGTGCATCAGCGCAATGCCAATAATGGCATATGCCTTCAAACCATCTATTCCCTCATATCGATTCGCTTTTGTAGCCACAAATTTTCTCCTCACATACCAGTCTTACTGATACACCTTCATAATTTTCTCGTAATACTCATCAATGGTATCGAAGCTGATGTCCTTGCAGTTCGCACTGTACTCCGCACACAGCTTCTTATCTCCCCCAGAGCTTCTCGACTTTCTTCTTCAGATCTTCACCATTTCCGCTTTCAAACAGCTTGCCGGTCTTGCCAACCTGAATCAGTTCCGGGATGCCACCAATGTCTGCTCCCAATACCGGTGTGCCATACATCTGGGATTCCATTACGGAGAACGGGCAGTTCTCATACCACTCAGACGGGTAGATGGAGAACCGTGCCTCACGGATGAGCTTTTCCAGTGCCTCACCTTTCTGGAAACCAACGTTCTTGATGTTCCTAATGCCATTTACCGTCTCTTCCAGAGGACCAGTGCCGGCGAAGATGAACTGTACATCCGGCAGCTCCTTACAGACCTTGATGAGTGTGCCGATGCCCTTTTCCTCAGAGAAGCGGCCAAAGTACAGCGCATAGTCCATCCGCTGATACTTACAGAGGATTACCCCCCAGATAAATCGGGATGAGCTTGTTACAGTAAGCTTCAAGATCATCTCTTTCAAGGTTAAGGCACGCCTTTGCGTACTTATTGGTCTCTGCCGGATCATTCCAAAGTTCCTTGATAATAGATGCCAGTTGCTTGGAATCCCGGCTTGTGAACAGTCGTCCATCCACACCATCTGTAATCAACTCAGGAATGCCACCGATATTTGCGCCGATGACAGGAGTTCCGCGCTGCTGACTCTCCATAACAGAGAACGGGCAGTTTTCATAGACTTCCGAAGGGCAAATAGAGAACTTTGCTTCCCAAATCAGTTTGTCCAATGCATCGCCAGTCTGGAAACCAACATTCTTAACATTTTTCAGCTGATTGACCTTGTCTTCCAATGGGCCAGAACCAGCAAAAATAAACTGAATATCTGGCAACAGATTGCAGGTCTCAACAAGTGTGTTGATTCCCTTCTCTTCAGAGAAACGGCCGAAGTAAAGGACATACTCTTTCTTTTCAACCTCTTTAGGCTCTACCTTCTCCACAAAGTTGTGCATTGCGATTGTCTTAGTTGCAAACAACGGATTCGTGTCCATCTTGGTTTTCAAGAATTCCGAGCAACAAATAATCTTGTCAATGTACTTGTATGCTCCGTTCCATTTCCAGAACTCCGCCTCCATCATGCCAACGATAGATTTTGCAGTAGAACCGTGAACACATTTTCCCTTCACACAATTCATGAAATGACCGCCGAGGCACTTCTCACAGTTCTCATGTGTGATAGGGTTCTTTAATTGATGGTTCGGGCAGACCAACTGGTAGTCATGTGCCGTGAAGATGATCTTACAATCTCTTCCGGTCTCCTTGCGCCACTTCACGATTTCCAGAATGATGGAAGGTGTCAGCTGGTAGTTAAAATTATTCAGGTGACAGACATCCGGCTTGAAGTCGTCCAGAACTTTTCTCAGCTGCACCCGTGCTTCCTTGCTGTAGATGGTCTTGATCGGGTAGGTCAGCTTGCTCAGTTTGCTGCCGCCGTGGAAGTCCATACCAGATGTATAAGCATTGACCCGGTTGCCCACGCAGCGGCCTTCATGCTCCATACCGAAGTACTGAACCTCATGTCCGTGCTGCTCCAGTGCCTCACCCAGCTTAAATATGTAGGTTTCTGATCCACCGTTTGGATATAGAAATTTATTTATTATCAATACTCTCATCTATTATTTTCTCCTGTACAGTTTCATCGTTTCCTTTACAACTTCATCCCAGTTATATTTCTCGCAGATAAAGTCAGCTGCCTGATTCTTCATTTTCATAACCATTTCAGGATGGTCACAGGCATCTTGCAATTTTTCTCGCAAGTCCTCTACATCTGACTTTTTGAAAATCAATGCCTTATCTTCCACAACCTCTGCGCACTCCGGAATATCCGAAACCAAACAGCAGTTGCCGTAGCTCATTGCCTCCAGCAGACTTAATGGCATTCCTTCCAGATCAGACGGCAGCGTGTAAATGTAAGCATTGCTGTATAGTTCATCCAGCATTGCTCCCTGCACAAACCCAGTAAAGAGAATCCGATCGTCACCCTTCGCCAGGTCTTTCAATTCCTCCATAAAGGAATCCGTATCGCTGGAGCCGCCTGCGATGACCAGCTTTTTATCCGTCTTAACATTCTTGAAAGCCTCAACCAGATATCGAATGCCCTTTTCTGGCACCAGACGACCGAGGAACAATATGTATGAGTCTTTTTTCAGCCCGAACTTATCTGTAATCAGCTTTGCTTCCCGAGTCTGCGGCCTATTCACGCCATTAGGGATAAAGTGCGTTTCTCTTCCATAAGTTTCCTTAAAATAGTCCTGCACTCCTTTGCTCAGAACAATGACCTCGTCCGCATATTTCGCAGCATTTTTTTCGCCTTGGTGGATAAACTTAGAACCAAGTCCTGATTGCCATTTCTCGCGCTGCCAATCAATGCCATGGACGGTAACAACAACTCTTTTCCCAAACATCTTCGGCAGCCATGTAAAGAACGCCGGTCCTTCGGCGTGGATGTGCACCACATCGTATTTTCCAAATGCACTATAAAGTGCCGCAAATGCGGAGGAGCTGACTGCAGCAAGTCCACGCCGTTCAATAGTCGGAACAGACTTCTGACGGATTCCCTCGTACTCCGTTTTACCAGCATCGTCATATTCTGCACCACTCACATGATGGCCTGCTCTGTTGTAGCAGGTCACGTCACAACCATTCTGTGCCATTCGGGTGCAGAGCTCTTTGACAACGATCTCTACTCCACCTTCTCTCGATAATCGCTTCTGTCCGAACATTGCAATCGCAAGTTTTTTACTCATAAATCTTTCCCACAATCCCACTCAATTTCTTCATCAATATCTCGGCCAACACAAAGAGCGGATAGGCTCGCTTGCCTGTCCGCTGGCAGTCACCCCACCCTCATGGTCGAGATTTCTTTCTGGATGGCATTGCTGCCACCCAGAAAGATCCGTCGTTCATTCTTCGGGTAAGAAAATATGAACTTCGGGTCGCGGAGCCTTTCATTCTCTGCCGTACCCTTGTCCCTATTATGACAGCCGCGTATTATATCTCTAGCCCCGGTACCAGCAACCGCAATTTTATAGTCCTTTTTCATAATTCTATATCCTCCTGAAATTCATCTTACATATATGGAAGGCTCATATTGAGCCGAGCAATCTATATCAACCAGTGTGTTCATCACACTGTAACTATCATTTTTCCCACAGTGACCACCTACATTTCCGACCACCACTGAATCTTTTATGTAGACCCATCATGGTCTACTCACCTATTTTTCCTCAACTAAATCTTTGAGGTAGACACCTTCATACCAACTCACTGACAAAGTGCTGTGTCTTACTGTCATAACTCGCAGTCGTACTTCTTCATTTTTCAAAGTGCTGACCCTTATTGTCATAACCCGTACGCCAACTCACTTTGTTAAAACTGTACAAGTTCATATCCCGCTTTTGTTGCAACATGAACAATCATCTACCCCTCACTACCTCTAATTCTCCAGAAAAATGCAGTTATCATGTCCAACTCTCGTCTGCAATAAACTTTTCCAGAAAAATAGATTTTGGGCTTTTCAACGCTTTCAACCTCCACCTCTAATTCCCCGGAAAAATGAAGGTATCATGTCCGTCACTTGCTCTGCAATAAAACAGGCTTGTAATAGGGGTATTTCGCATGAGTTTTATACGCCACCGTAGACCATCATGCCGCAACTGAAAGTTTGAGGTAGACATTACTCCCCATGCCCCAGCAAACACACCTTAAACGTCTTAAAAATGATCTTCCAATCCACCCAGAAGCTGCGTTCCTTGACGTATTTCACATCCAGATCCATCCACTCCTCAAAAGAGAGGTCGTTGCGGTGCGGAGCGATCTGCCAATAGCAGCTCAGGCCGGGGGTCACATACAGGCGCTGCTTTTCGTAGTCGCCATACTGTTCCACCTCGCGGGGAAGCGCCGGGCGGGGGCCAACAATGCTCATATCGCCCTTCAGGATGTTCCACAGCTGCGGCAGCTCATCGATGCTGGTCTTGCGGATAAACTTGCCCACGCGGGTGATGCGGGGGTCGTCCTTGATCTTGAACACAGGGCCGTCCATCTCGTTCTGTTCCAGCAGATCGTCCAATTTTGCCTCTGCGTTGGGGCACATAGAGCGGAACTTGTAGAACTTAAACGGCTTACCGTTTCGTCCAATGCGCTCCTGACTGAAAACAGGGCCAGCAGACGGGTCATCCACCACAATTGCGATGGCCGTAGCCAGCATGACAGGCGACAGCACCACCAGTGCCAGCGATGACAAGATCACGTCCTGCGTCCGACGCCCGATCCAATACAGACGATGTTTGCGCAGATTCTCTTTTCGGTCGATTTCAACTTTCTTATCAATTCCGGTCGGATTCATAACCATTTTTCTCCTCACATGCTTATAAATTTCTCAGTTCAACCTGCTTTTGCCGCAACTATTTCGGTTTGTACTGCCTGCTCAGACAGATGTTTTGGGTTGTTTTTCTCCCACCGCATCCCGATCTCGTCGAGCTTATCAATGCGCTCCTCTGTCAGAACAGCACCGCTTTTTTCTGGATTCTGGCGGGTGTACCGCTGCCGCTTGATCCATTTTCCGAGGGCGTATCCGCCCGGTGAAACGTAATTGATTGGGACCTTCAAATCTCCATAGGCTTCAAAATAACGCTTGGCCTCCTGATAGCCTTCGTTCCATTGGCGGTCATTGCGGTTGCCCCAGTACATCCCGATGCGGTTGAGCCGCTCGACCTGTTCGTCCGTCAGCTTTCCTTTTGGGTACGCCCATTGCTGGCTTGCAACCCACTGTCCTAGCCGTTCACCAGCCGCTGTCACATAGGAACGTGGAATGTTCAGGTTGCCATTCTCCTCGTAATAGGCCGCAGCCAGCGCATACGCCTTTTCCCACTTGGCATCAAACACGCTCCACACCATGCCGACCTCATCGAGCTGTGCAATGCGTTCTTCCTTCAAGCGGCCATTCAGCCTTTGCTGCCGGGTCTTGATGATCCACTGCCCCAAGGGATAGCCATCCGGATCCACATATTTTCCGGCCACCATCAGGTTTCCGTAGGTGTCATGGTATTTCTTTGCAACCTCAAAGCCGTGCTGCCACGCAATTTCTTTCCGGTTGCCCCAGACCATCCCGATGCTGTCCAGCCGCGCGATCTGCTGCTCGGTCAGATTGCCTTGAATCTGTCCCTCACGCACCCGGCGCTGGGTGATCAGCCACACGCCAAGGCTTAGGCCACCGGGCGTGGTATACAGTTTCGGGACGTTCAAATTGCCGTGCTCCGCATAGTTGATGCTCGCCTCAGAGAAATAGTGATCCCAGCTGGACGAAAGGCTTGCCTGCAGCTGTTCGAACAGCACCCGGCAGTCATGCACCTGCTCGATGACCTCGAACCGCTCGGTCACGATCTTATCGCCCTCACCGTTGGCATAGAGCCGATGAACGGCCTCCTGCATCTCGCTTTGCAGGCCGGAAATACTAGTCAGACCCTCAAAATTGTTGACCACGTCGAGAATCAGCGGAGCTGCGGTGTCTCCGGCGGTCAGGGCACGTCCGATCTGCTGTTTGTAGATAATGGGCGAAATCGTTGGCCGGAACAGGATCACACCGGAAATGCCCTCCACATGGACACCCTCGTTGAGCATATCGATGCAGAACAGCAGCTTCAGCCGGTTGCTTGTGTCCGTCTTAAAGTCTGCAAAGGCCTTGTCGGTGTTCGGGTCATCTGAGTAGGCTTCGTACACCACTACGTCCGGGTTGGCCCCGGCAAACCACTTCGGCACATGGGAAACCATCTCGTCCATGTGCTCCTTGTTGGCGCAGAACACGATGTATTTGCCGCTCTTGTTCGTGATATGATGGGCAAAGACCCTGTCCAGACCGTCCGCCTGCTCCAATGCCCGGCGGAGTGCGTCCAGATATTTCTGGTTCACGTCCTGAATGCCCGGTGTCCGCAGATTATCCACCCGCGCCTGATACTTTGCAAGGGCTTTCTGGTACTGATAAACGGTGGTCACATATTTCGGGGCAGGCAAAATACCCCTGACGACTGCTTCGCCAAGGGTCATGTCACTCGCGACACGGCTGTCAAAAAGTTCTTCTGCCATGTCGCGGTTATTATCCAGATACCGAATGTTTGTCGCTGTCAGCCCCAGCAATTTTGCGTCCGGGCATAACTTTAATAAAGCCACCGTACTCTCGCCCCAGCATTCCGCACCGGCACGGTGGAATTCATCGAGTATAATATAGGCAGGCTTCTGCGCCGCGATTTCGTCCAGCTGTGCCTGTGTACAGCACATCAGTTTGGCGTAGGTATAAAAGTGAACGTTTGCCAACGGAAAATCCGGGTCGTTCCTTTTCAGACCTTCCAGCTGGGTCTTGAAGATATATTCACTGGGCGAAAGCCAGATCACGACCTTGTCCGGGTTGTCCTCGATCAGCTTGAACGCAATATAGCTCTTTCCGGTGCCGGTCGGGTGAACAATAGCAGCCTTGCCAAACTGCTCCATCATCTGAACCGCCGATTTGTACGCTTTTTCGTTGTGCTCAAACAGCCGCAATGCCATCCTGTTCCCCCTTTCCGCAATAAAGGGGTATCCTCTACATGGAAAATGAAAGACCGCGGCAAAAATCGAGCGTTATTCCATCATATTCGGCGCTTTCACACCCCTCATAGACACCTGATGGGAGAATATCCGGTTCAGCTCCCGGCGCTTTCGGGTCAGGTCAGAATGCACATAGCGCTGCAAGGTGATGTTGGCATTGGCGTGTCCGAGCAGTTCACTAAGGGTCTTTACATCGCACCCCGCCTGCAGGCAAGTCGTTGCAAAGGTGTGACGCAGCGCGTGTGGGCATACTTGCCGGACAGTTGCCTGTTTCAGATATACCTTGATGCTCTTCCGATAACAGCGGGGTTCTGTGGGTTTGGATTCATTACCAGATAGAAGCCATGTGGAATTACTAGCGTTTCCGCGCAGCTTCTTTAGAATAATAAGCAACTGTTTCGGGATTGGAATTTCCCGGCGGGAGGTGCGGGTTTTGGGCGTTTGGATGACCACCTTTGTGTGACCGTTTCCGCAGGAAATTCGACAGACCGTCCGGTTGATTATCAGTGTACCGAGTTTCAGGTCAAAATCACCCCATTGTAGGCCGCAGATTTCACCAATGCGGAGTCCTAATTTCAGCCCTAGCAGTAAGCCAATTTTGCGGGGTGTGGGGCTCTCCTGTACATATTGATAAAGCCGCTGCTGCTCCGCCGGGGAGAGAAGCGCAGAAATTTTGTCGATGGCTTTTGGCAGCGCTACTTCTAACTCCATCGGGCGAATCAGGCGCAAATGTGCGGCATATTTGCAGATACGCCGTAGCATTGAGAGGCATTCCCTGGCAGAGGAACTTCCCAACGGTTTGTGTGCGGCATCTGCGGGCGCGATGATCTGCTGCATGGCCTGTTCCAGAAAGCTTTCCTCAAGGGATGCAACGGGCACTTCGCTCAAAACTGGAAGAAGATACTTGTGCAGTGTGTACGAATAATGCGCATAGGTGGATTCCTTTATACTGTTCCGCAAGGAGTGCAGCCACACCTCAGCCAGCGCTTCAAAGGTCAGGTCGGTTCTTTTCAGGTTATAGAAACCTGCCTCCGCTTTTTTCTGGATCAGCACCCGTTTGACCTCCGCATAGGCCGTACCATAAATATAGCCCCACTGGATTTTTCCTTCCGGCGTGCGTGCCTTGATGTATCGGCCTTCCCACCGGCCATCCTTGCGTTTATGTATGTTTTCGCCCCGTCGTGCCATTTCTGTTTCCTCCTGCTGCTTGGACACCCACCTGACCACTTATTTTGTCTACCTTCGTTTTCAACTAGATTTTTCATGAAGAACTGAGCAATTTGCAAAAAGTTTCGGCTTCTGCGAAGTTTTTTCTAAGGCTGGGTGGGATCATTTGTATGGATTTCTATTGAATTCCAGATATAGCCATGATAAAATAATAGGAGAATGCAGACAATATTATTTAAAACTGGTATCCTCCATTTTCCATGTGGAGGATACTTTTTGTTATCGTAATTTTCAAAAATAGTGCCTATCAAAACAGCATATTTGCGATATGCAGTTTGCGGATGTTGCTTGTGCATCAAAAACGCAAACTACTATAAATATATTCCTTGCCATTACGCAGCCGCGTATTCTTTGCATCATGAGGTACTTTTGCGTACGCAATTACTGCACGATCTTCTACACCTCATATTAGCAAGAATACAGCGATAATTCGTGCTTGACGAAAATCCAGTCATAGATTTTCGCTATACACACAAAAAACGCCGAGGGCATCTCCCCAAAACGGGAAGAGTCCTCGGCGGTATTCGCTTATCGGGTCTGAGTTTTCTCGGTGGTGTCCTTTTCCTCTGCGAACTCCGCATCCAACACCTTGACCTTCGGCAGCTTTTGCAGTCCGGCTTCGTCAAAGGCAGCTTTTGCCGCCTTGTGCAGAGTGTTCTCCTCCCGGTGAGCCTCCAGAAAAGCTTTGCTTGTACCCAGTTTTCCGATAAGCAGTGTACACCTCACGGGTCTTGGCATAGTTGATGATGTGGGTTTTTAGCACGGCAATTTTCGTCAACCTCGCTTCTGCAACCTTGATGGAATCCCCCATAGAAATAATCAAGGATCATGCTGTTTTTCAACCGTCTGTCCTAAACGAACGTGATTCTTCGTGTTTGGGTAGATTTTTTGCAACATAAATAACAGGCATTTTGAAAACTCACCTCCAGTCTTTCAGTTGGGATATGTACGGAAAATCAACGCTATACCGTATATGTTTTGTAGTGCGTATACCGATTGCTATATTTTGTATAGAGCAACGCGATATTTGATAGCTTTTTTAGGCATTTTCATCTTTGTTGGGTGCGTAGCTGTCGGCGCTGTTTTTGCCGATTTGTGCAATAAAAAAGAAACAGCCAGAAAAAATCCAACTGTTTCTCGTCAATTTTATCGTACAGGAGATATAATCCGAATCATTCCCATAAGTTGCAAAAAAGCCGCTGTGTCGCAGAGCGATTCTCCGACACAGCGGCCTTTTCGTTTTTGGCTGCGGCTTACCACATCCGTCCATCGCCGCCCTTGCGTACCCAGACGGCCACCGGCTCCATGATGCCACCGCAGTCGGAGGCGCGGTCGCCGGGTTCTTCGTCCACATGAAGGCTGGACAGGCTCACAAAATCTTATGCAGCTCCTGCACAAGGTCGCCGATCACAATGGGCTTGGACAAAAAGCCGTTCATACCGCTCTCCAATGCGTTGCGGCGGTCCTCGTCAAACGCATTGGCCGTCATGGCGAGGATCGGGAGCTTTGCCCGAGCCGGGTCATCCAGTGCGCGGATCGTCCGGGTTGCGGTATAGCCATCCATCACCGGCATCTGCACGTCCATTAGGATCAGATCATAGCTGCCCGGCGCAGCAGCGCTGACCTTTTCCACCGCCACTGCGCCGTTTTCAGCTGTATCGACCCGGAAGCCGTACTCCCGCAGGATCTCCTGCGCGATTTCACGGTTCAGCTCATTGTCCTCCACCAGCAGGATGTGCTTACCCTCGAAATCCGCATTCTTTTCGGGCAGGAGTTCCTGCTCTGCATCCGTCTGCTTCTGGCCGAGGGCGCTCATCAGGGTCTCCCGCAGGTCGGACATGAACATGGGCTTGGAGCAGAAGGCGGTCACACCGGCCGCCTTTGCCTCCACCTCAATGTCCGACCAGTCGTAGGCGGTCAGGATGATGATAGGCGTATCGTCGTTCAGGCTGCGGATCTGGCGGGTGACTTCGATGCCGTTCATGTCCGGCAGCCGCCAGTCGATGATATAGGCATGGTAGGCGTCGCTCATCTCGATGGACTGCCGTGCGCGCAGCACTGCCTCCTTGCCGGAGAGCGTCCACTCCGCGCGCATCCCCACCTTGACCAGCATCTTCGTCACGCTGTCGCAGGTGTTGAAGTCGTCGTCCACCACCAGTGCCTTCAGGCCCTCCAGCTCGGTGATCTTTTCCACCGGACGGTGCTCCGCCTGCGGGCGCAGCGGCACACGGATGATAAACTCGGTGCCCTTGCCCTGCTCCGTCTGGACTTCGATGGTGCCGCCCATCATATCCACGATGTTTTTGGTGATGGCCATGCCAAGTCCGGTGCCCTGTATCCTGCTTACTGTGGAGGTGCGCTCCCGCTCAAACGGCTCGAAGATCTTCTGGGCAAACTCCGGACTCATGCCGATGCCGTTATCCTTGATGCGAAACTCGTACTGCCCGCAGCCGCGCACCTTTCCGGCAAACTGCCGGATGCGTACCGAGACCGTGCCGCCCGCCGGGGTAAACTTGATGGCGTTGGACAGCAGGTTCAGCAGGACCTGATTCAGCCGGGTCTTGTCGCAATAGACATCCTCGTCGGTCACATCTATGGCATCCATGTAAAGTTCCAGCTGCTTGGCATAGATCTGCCCGCTGACGATGGTTTTCAGGTCGTGCAGCACATCGGACAGGTTGACCTCCACCTCTTCCAGATGGAGCTTTCCGCTTTCGATGCGGCTCATGTCCAGCACGTCGTTGATGAGGGAGAGCAGGTGCTTGCTGGAGGCAAGGGTCTTGGCGAGATAATCCTTTACCCGCTCCTTGTCGTCAATGTTGCTGACCGCCAGCGTGGTAAAGCCGATGATGGCGTTCATGGGGGTGCGGATGTCGTGGGACATATTGGAAAGGAAGGTGCTCTTGGCGCGATTGGCGGTCTCGGCGGCAGCCACTGCATCTGAAAGCGCCTGATTCACCTGCTTGTCGGCTGTGCGGTCGGACATGACGAGGATGTATTTGGCTCTGCCCTCCACCTCGCTGCCCATGGCGATGATGTGGAACCAGCGCTGCTCCCCGGTCTGCTGATGCAGATACTCAAAATCCCATTCGCGTTGTCCCCCGCTGCGAAGCCCATCCAGACAGACTTTGTCGTTTTTCGGGGCGTTTTTCGTGCGCAGCTTATCCAGAACATGGATGTTCTGCCGGACTTCCCCTTCCGACACGCCCAGCAATCGCTCAATGTTCGGGCTGACGTAATCCACTTTGGAGGTCTTTGTGTCCAGCATCAGGAAGACGTCGTCCACGTTCAGCGAGAGCTTCTGGAACAGCTCGTCCCGGTACAGGATCTCGGTGTTCTTCCGGCGCAGCGTATCGTGGTTCTTGCGCAGGAGGAGCAGGATGACCGTCGCTGCAAGGCAGAGGGCGATGCCTGTCACGATCTGCACCGTCCGGAACCAGAGCTTGTCCAGATTGGCATTGACGACCTTGACCGGGACAAGTCCCAGCATCGTCCAGCTCTGGACGGCTGTGCCCTCGTAGACCAGATAATAACTGGTGTCACCCAGCTTTACCTTCATGTTTCCGCTGCTGCCCTGCTCAAACGCATCCGAGAGGGCAAGGATCTGCTCCTCCGAAAGGTCGGAGTGGTCGCGCAGCACCGCGATAAAGTTGTAGACCGATTCTGTGGCGTTTGCAGAATTGTCGATGACCACCCGCCCGTCCGGGTAGACCACATAGTTGCTGGCGCTCCCCTGAAAGGCAGAATTGTCCAGCGCTTTCAGCACAGCATCGTTATAGTACGCGATGGCGATGGCATCGTAGCCGAAGCCCCGGTAGCTGCCCTGTATTTCGGGACAGATGAACACGAGCATCTGGGGTTTGCCGGGCAGTACCGCATTCATGACGACATCCTTACCCTCGGAGAGCTTTTCGTCCAGATTGGTCTGTAAGCCGAGGTAGCCCGTTTCGCCGGACACGGTCATATAATTTCCATCATAGGAAAGAAAGTAAAAGTCGGCAAATCCGGTGTCCTGCTGTGCCTCCTCGACATACGCCTGAATTTCGCCTTCGTCTGAGGTATTTTCCAGAAAGCCGTTGTACAGATGCAGATAGGTCAGGTTCTTGCGCACCAGCTCCTTCAGCATATTGTTGGATTTATGCAGGACCTCTTCCAGATGCGACGTGCTCTCCTGATAGACCGTCTGCGACACATACGAGATGTACTGACAGCTGACGCCGACCAGCAGCCCCAGCAGCAGGAGGGTGACGGCGGCGGCAGGGAGCCATTTCCGCCGGGAGCAGCCTTTTCGTTTGGGTTCGTGCATTTCGTCTGCCATTCCGCTCACCTCAGTGTCATGTAGTTTTCCGGCTCTGCAAGCGCTGCGCCGCCGCCGGAAACGTAATCGCGCCATGCGTCCTTTACCCACGTACCTTCGTCCGTGACGGCGCGGCTTTCGTCTGCAAACACCGCGGTCATCTGCTTTGTCGTGGCCAGACAGGTCACGGTGAGGGTGTCATCCTCCCGGAGCGGCTGGCCGTTCCGGGTGATGCCGGTCAGGGTATAGCTGCCGCCTGCCTCTTTTACCTCCATGGTGATGCCGCTGGCCACCGGCAGAGAGCCGCGGTTGAAGGGCACAAAGCCGCCCTCACAGCCCTCCACAAAGGCGCGGAGGGTCTCCTTCAGCTCTGCGCCGGTCATGGTGCGCTGGTAGGCCATCAGGCCGTTCGGCATGATCATGGAGACGGCCATCTTCTTGGTATAATCCGCCCGCAGCACACTGCCGGTAAAGCTGTTTGCTGCGGCGATGAGCACATCCGTGCCATACACGCCGCGCAGCGTGTTCGCCATGACGGAGAAGGAGGCGCTGCCGCCGTTTTTGTGGAAGACATTGGAATAGCTCTTCCCGGAGGTCAGCACCGTCTCGTCCGTGGTGGTCTTTTCCGTGAGGAGCTGGGCGTTGAAGTTCTGATACGCCTGCTTTGCCGTAAGCTTGCCCGCGATCATCCGGGAGACCACATCCTTGGAGATGGAGAAGAAATCGTTGGAGGCGATGCGGATGTACATATGGTTCTCTTCCACCACCGGGCGGATGTCCTTCATGTATTCGGTCAGGCGGAGGCTGACGTTCTGGCTGTAGCTCAGCAGATCCTGTCCATCGGAGATGACGTGGTTCTGTCCCCCCTCGGAGAGCATGACGTTCAGCACCTTCATAGCCTTTTCGCGGCGTGCGCTGTCCTTCTCCAAATCACGGTTCAGGGCGATCTGGAAATAGGGGGTGGTCATGATCCACTTTTCGCCGTTCTGGCCGAAGAAGGGCAGGAAGGTCGTATCAATGCCCTCCTCCTGAAACATCTTCACGCCGGCGGAGCTGCCAAAGTACATGGCCACTTCCCCGTTCCGGAACAGGTTCATCACGTCATCGTAAGTCAGCCCAAGGTCGTCCGCCGTGAGGTGGGTATCTTGAATGAACTGGGCCATCCGCTCGAATGCCCCCGGCCAGACAGTGTCGTCCAGACCCACCCGCTCGCTGTTGGCGGGGTCGCTGTAGGCGGTGCGCCACTTGCGCCCCTCCGTAGTGGTAAGCTCGGTAGCCGAAAGCCCCTGTAGCGTCTCCATGCAGGTGTAGTCGTAGGCATAATCGGCGGTAAATCCGCGGATGCCTACCTTCTCAAAGGCCTGACAGGCCGCCACAAAGCTGTCGTAATCGGTAGGCAGCGGGATGTCGTACTGCTCGAACAGGCTGCGGTTGACCACAAATCCGTGGGCGTCGGCGCACACCGGCAGCCAGTTCACGCTGCCGTCTTCATTTTTGAAGCTGTTGAGGTAGGCGTTGTAGACCGCGCCCGCCTCGTTGGTGGTAGCAAGGTTCATCAGGCTGTCCTTCAGGGGAGCTGCATCGTGCAGCGAGAAGCGGCAGCTGGTGATGATGTCCGGCAGGCCGCCGTTCTCCTGCAAGAATTTGTAAAAGTCCAGATCGTTGTTGCCCACGATGAACTCGATATTCACGTCCGGCAGCTGCGCCTGGACATAGGGGGCATAGGTCTCGTACAGGCTATTCGTCCACAGATACACCTGAATGGTCTCAGCGTCTTCCTTCATCTCCGCCCGTTCTGCCTTCTTTCCGCTGCATCCGGTCAGCAGGGATACCCCCAGCACCAGTGCCATAAGCAGGGAAAAAAGGCTGCGCAGTGTTTTCTTCTTCATCAAACGATTCACCTCATGGCCCGACGACAGCCTGCCGTCGCCCGGCAGGCTGCTTCGGTCTTCTTGTCTGTTCCATCACGACTCATGGAAAGGACGCCGCAGTCTCTCTTTGTGTGCATCCTGTTTTACGCCCCCAATACCACAACGCCATTGGAAAGGCACGTCCACAGCAAAATGACAATATAAGAATATTTTATCATTATAACGCCGGGGTTTCAAGGAATTTTAACATTTTTTCGGAACCATCGACAAACAGCAGCCCCTTTGCGGCCTTTTGTTTTCTTCTTATTCCAGTGCTTCCAAAAAACGGGTAAAGCGCAGGAGCGGCCTGCACAAAAAAAGAAGCAGCTGACAAAAGCTCAGCTGCTTCTCCGGTGTGTTCCGGATATGTGGTTCAGGATTCCGCCGCCTTCTGTGCCCGGATGTCCTTTCCGACAAAGAGGCAGGGCAGGAAGGAAGCGAGGCGGCTGGAGATCTTCTCGGTATAGAGCCGTTCCAGCAGCGTGCTGTCGGTGATGTTGGTGGTGACGATGGTGGGCAGCTTTGCACCCAGACGGTTGTTCAGCAGGCTGTAGAGGGTGCTGATGAGGAAGCTGGAGTTGAACTCCGAGCCGAGGTCGTCGAGGATGAGCAGATCGGCCCCGGCAGCGGTGCGCAGGAGCATCTCCTCTTCCCCGGTGGGGTCTTGCCCGAAGTGCAGGGCTTCCAGCTTCGAGAAGAAATCGGGGCTGGACACATAGATGACGTCGAAGCCCTTTTCCAGCACCTCTCCGGCGATGGCCAGCGCGGCGTGGGTCTTGCCCAGACCGGCGTTGCCCAGAAGCACCAGACTGGGGCTGGTGCGGTCAAATTCGTCGGCATAGCCCTTCAGCTCGGCCAGCTGTCCGGCCATGTACCTGCGCGCCGACTCGCCGACATCGGCGTCCTTCTCGTCGGGGTAATAGCGCAGCTCCATGGTGTCGAAGCTGGAAATGGAGAGGCTGGACAGGGCCTCGATTTCCTCCCGGCGGAGCTGCTGCATCACCTTGTGGACGCATTCACAGGTGCGCCCCTTCACCACGCCGGTATCCTCGCAGAGCTTGCAGGTGAAGCGAGGTTCCAGCGCGTCAGCCGGGCGGCCGCTGGACGCCAGCAGCTCCGAGAGCTTCCTGCGGGCGTCCGCAAGGGCGGCGGCGGCCTCGGTGCGGTCCTTGCCCGCCGCACCGGCCAGTGCGCAGCGGATGCCCCGCACCCGCACCTCTTCCTCGGCGTGGCGCAGCCCGGGCAGGGCTGCTTCGGCCTCTGCGCGGGCATCCTCTGCCCGCGCCCGGGCCGTCTGACGCCGCCGGGCGACGGTGCGCAGGGCCTCCTGATACAGTTCGTTCTTGGTACGCATAGTGTCTCCTTATGCCGGGTGTCACTCGGGCTTTTTCTTGAGGGAGCGGCGGCGGGCGGCGTTCTTGAGGAAGTCGTTGCCGCTGGGGGCTTCGCGGTCCACCCGGATGTTCCGGCTGGCACCGATGGACGCCACCGGGCTGCGCACATCGTGGATGTTCCGCAGGCCCTTGGCGTTCCATGTCTTGAGGATGCTGTTCCAGTACCACAGGTCCCGCTTCGGCCCGGCCTGCACCGCTGCCTCCTGCACCATGGCGTCATCGTAGCCGTACACCTCATACCACCGGGCGATGGCCTTCCGCCCGCCGAGGGTAAGCTCGCTGTCCGGGATGCCCAGCAGAGAGGCGACGTACTGCTCCCGGGTCTGGCGGAGGGCCAGCAGCTTGAGGTGGGCGTCGGCCTGTTCGCCGGTCTCCACTCCCTCGGCCCGCCAGACCTTCAGCTCATGGAGGACGGCGGCCATGGTCCGCTTGCCCCGGCTGGCCACATAGGCCACGCAGAGCATGACCGTCTCGGGGGCATAGCCCTCCTGCACATAGAGGTTGACCAGCTTTTCCATTTCGCTGTGGGTCAGCGGGCGGGCAAAGCCCGTCTGGGCGCAGTCGATGAGGCTGGAGATCATGGGGTCGGTGCGGCTTGCGGCGGCGATCTCCGCCCACGTCATGGGGGCGGGGGCCGAAGGCTCTGCGCCCGGGGCGGCGTTCTCGTCGTAGCGCTCCAGCAGCCCCGCGCCGGCCCAGAAGGAGAGGGCGCTCTCGGCAGAGATGCGGCTGCGCAGCTTCAGGTCTGCGCAGAGCTTGTCCGGGTCGGTGATGCCGGTGGCCAGCACATACAGCGCCACCCGGACGTTGTACTCCTCAGCGATGCCCAGCTTGGAAAAGATGAGCTGCGGCACCGGGATGGTGTCGCCCTTGAGTTCCTTGATGCGGTAGATCATTTGTCTCCTTCGCTTTCTGCTTCCTCATCCTTCGGCGGCGACCACGGCTCCGAGTCCAGAATGGAGGGCCGCTGCTTCCAGTACGCAGTGTCGGCGCTGTAGGTGGAGGACAGGTACTCCGCCGCCTCCGCCCGGCCCTCCTCCGTCAGGGAAAAGACCTTCTGACGCCGCAGGGCCGGGTCGGTGCGGTCCAGCGCCCACGGGTCGGGCCAGATGTCCACCGTGAGGACGGCCTCCTCCTTCTGTGCGCCCTCGCCGCCGTCCGGGTCGGGCACGCTGCGCTTGCCGGGCGAGAGCAGGTAGCGCATCCCGTCCTCGTTGCCGCTGTATTGGTTCTTGCACTTGAAATAGTGCAAAAGGGGTACAAAGATCATGGCGTCCCTCTCCGTTTTCTTTCGCCGAAATGATAAGAGCGCCAATTCTTGACGAATCAGCGCTCTTTTTGTGGAGCAGGATACGGGACTCGAACCCGCCGCCTACTGCTTGGGAAGCAGTCGCTCTACCGGATGAGCTAACCCTGCGTTTACCTATTTATTGTAGCAAAGGGCGACGGTTTTGTCAACAGCTTTTTGGCTCGAATCCCGCCGGGGCGGTCGATTTTCTGCTTTTCGGACAAAGAAATGGTAAAAAGATAGATTCTCCCTGTAAAATACAGTATAATAAGACCCAAAGAAAGACCCAAAGAGCATTTACTTCGGAAAGGAATCAAAACTATGGGAATCGTAGTCATCGGCGCAGTTTTTGTGGACATCAAGGGCTATCCTCTCTCCACCTACATCCCCGGCGGACGGAACGCCGGGCGGATGGAGCAGGTGCACGGCGGCGTGAGCCGGAACGTGGCGGAGGACATTGCCAACGTGGAGCTGCGCCCCACCTTCGTGAGCCTTGTGGATGACAGCGGCATGGGGCAGGACGTCATCGACAAGCTGGACAACCACAAGGTCAACACCCGATACATCCAGAAAGTCCCCGACGGCATGGGCACATGGCTGGCCATCTTCGACAACGACGGCGACGTCCACGCGGCCATCTCCAAGCGGCCCGACACCACCCCTCTGACCACCCTGCTGGAAGAGAAGGGCGACGAGATCTTCCGGGACTGCGACAGCATCGCCATCGAGCTGGACCTCGAGAAAGAGACCGTCAAGCAGGTGCTCCACTACGCCAAGAAGTACAAAAAGAAGGTCTTTGCCGCCGTCTCCAACATGAGCATCGCCATGGAACGCCGCGACTATCTGCAGCAGATCGACTGCTTCGTCTGCAACCAGCAGGAGGCCGGGCTGCTCTTCTCGGACGACTACGGCCACCTCTCCCCCACCCAGATGGCTCAGGTGCTGGCCCGGAACGTCCACAGCGCCAATATGACCAGCATGGTGGTGACGATGGGCGGTCTGGGGGCCGTCTACGCCCAGCACGACGGGGCCTGCGGCGTCGTGCCCGCCAAGAAGGTGGATGTCATCGACACCACCGGCGCAGGCGACGCCTTCTTTGCGGGGACGGTCATCGGCCTGACCTACGGCAAGAATCTGGCCCAGTCCTGCGAGATCGGCAGCCGCCTCGCCGCCTCGGTCATCTGCATCACTGAAAACGTCTGCCCCCGCTTCCGCCCGCTGGAATTCGGGCTGGATGTACCGGTGGTAGACTGACGCTGCCTCCCTCTGAGCACAGGAGCTTCTGCTTCTGTGCTCATTTTTTGATACGACCCTTCGATTCCTTCGATGGGTCTTCTGCTTCTTATCGGAAAATCGGTTGAATCCCCTCCCCGGCTGTGATACACTGGGGGTATCGAATTTGTGAAAAGAGGAAAATCCAATGAATCAAAAACAGCACAAGCGGAGCGCCTTTTCGGGCAAGATCGGATTCGTTCTCTCCGCTGCAGGCGCGTCGGTGGGCCTCGGCAACATCTGGCGCTTCCCCTATCTTGCGGCCAAGTACGGCGGCGGCATCTTCCTGCTCATCTACATCATCCTCGCCTTCACCTTCGGCTACACCATGATCGTGGCCGAGACGGCGCTGGGCCGGATGACCAAGAAAAGCCCGGTGGGCGCGTTCGCCTCCTTCGGCAAAAAGGGCGGGCTTTCCTTCGGCGGCTGGATCAACGCCATCATCCCCATCCTCATCGTCCCCTACTACTCGGTCATCGGCGGCTGGGTCATCCGGTATCTGGCCGACTACATCGGCGGCCACGGCAGCGAGCTGGCGGCGGACGGCTATTTCTCCGCTTTCATTTCCAGCGGCCCGTCGGCGGAGATCTGCTTCGCCATCTTTACCGTCTTTACCCTCTCCATCATCTTTGCGGGCGTGCGCAACGGCGTGGAGCGGGTGTCCAAGGTGATGATGCCCATCCTCGTGGTGCTCTCCGTCGTCATCGCAGGCTACTCCGTCACACGCCCGGGCGCGCTGGAGGGTGTGAAATACTTCCTCGTGCCCAACATCGCCAACTTCTCGTGGATGACCGTCGTGACCGCAATGGGGCAGATGTTCTACTCCCTCTCCATCGCTATGGGCATCCTCGTCACCTTCGGCTCCTATATGAAGAAGGACGTCTCCATCGAGGAGTCCACCGAAAACGTGGAGGTCTTTGATACCGCCATCGCCATCATGGCGGGCCTGATGATCATTCCGGCGGTCTTCTCCTTCTCCGGCGGCGACCCGGACACTCTGCAGGCCGGCCCGGCCCTCATGTTCATCACCATCCCCAAGGTGTTCGAGAGCATGGGCCTCGGCACGGTGGTGGGCATCCTCTTCTTTACGCTGGTGCTTTTCGCCGCTGTCACCAGCTCCATCGCCCTGACCGAGAGCGCCGTCTCCACCTTCGAGGACGAGCTGGGCTGGGACCGCAAACAGGCCACCATCCTCATCGGCATCATCATGCTGGTGCTGGGCAGTCTGTCGGCTCTGGGTTACGGCCCGCTGGCCCGGTTCACGGTCTTCGGGATGCAGTTCCTCGACTTCTTCGACTTCCTCACTAACTCCGTCATGATGCCCATTGCGGCCATCACCACCTGCCTGCTGGTGTCCCGGGTCATCGGTGTGGAGAAGATCGAAGAGGAGGTCACGCTGGACGGCAAGCCCTTCCGCCGCAGACGCATCTTCAACTTTATGATAAAGTATCTCTGCCCCATCTTCGCGGCCATCATTCTTGTCAGCTCGGTGGCCAACGCCCTCGGCGTCATCTCCATGTAAACAGCAAAAACAAAGCGCTGGAAGCGGTCTAAAGGCTTCCAGCGCTTTTTCTTTATGCTTGCAGGAGACTTTTTATCTCGTCCAAGTTCTTTGCAAAGCAGATGCCCTTCTGCCGCGCAGGGCTGGACAGGCCTGTCTCGACCATATGGGCCAGCAGGGCCTTCAGTCCGGCGTAGTAATCGTCGAGGTCGTAGAGGATGCAGGGCGCGTCGAGATGGCCCAGCGAGACCTTGGACATCACCTCGGCGATCTCTTCCAGCGTGCCGGTGCCGCCCGGAAAGGCGATAAAGGCGTCGCCCAGCTCGATCATCCGGGTCTTCCGCTCGGTCATGTCCTTCGTGACGATGAGCTTTGTCAGGCCGTCGTACTGCACCTCCGAGTCGATGAAGAACTGCGGCTCTACCCCGGTCACTTCGCCGCCCGCCGTCAGGACGCTGTGGGCGAGGCGGCCCATCAGGCCGCTGCGGGAGCCACCATAGACCAGAGCATTCCCGCTCTCGCCAATCCACCGGCCCAGCTCCTCGACGGCCTGCTTCAGGGCCGGGTCATTGCCCTCGTTCGCCCCCAGATAGACTGTGATATTCATTTCCTTTTCTCCCCTCATCTTGCCCATGTCATTTCCTGATCCGGGCCGCTGTAGTCAAATCTGCCGTCGTTCTTTTCTTCCAGCGCCTTTATCATGTGGTAAGCGAACTCATTGTAGGGCGTCGGGATGCCAAGCTCCCTGCCCATCCGGATGAGTGCGCCCGAGAACATATCGATCTCGGTGTGGCGTCCGGCGTCCAGGTCCTGCAAGGTCGAATAGCGGGCCGATGGCTTGACGGCACAGCCCTCTTGGGCCAGACGCTCACCGCGCCGGCCCTCCGCCACCACCCCAAGCTCGATGTCTGTGCGGGCCGAAAGCCCCCAGATGACATAGGAGCCGACCGCACCAGCCCCAAGGACCGCAACTTTTCTGATGTCCATGATCTTCTACCTCACTGAACTTTTCCTGCCTTTATCATGAAGCTATTATACCACGCCTTCCTCTTCCGGAAAAGCTCGTTGTGTTTTATTTTTGAACGTCAAAAATCTTTGACTTTTATCGAAAAGTTATAACAAAAGTGTAGAATCTCTCCGGCAAATAGAATCTTTGCCCAAAAAAGGCTTGATTTTTTTCGAAAACGGACTAGAATATCTTTTTGCAGAAGGGCCTTGCCTGTACGGCCCTCCTGCAAAACTATTTTTAAATATGAGGAGATTTTTCATATGAAACTCAAGAATGTTGCTGTTACCGTTGCTGCTCTGGTCCTTGCTGTCAGCATGACTGCCTGCAGCAGCTCTTCTTCTACCGCTGCTTCCACCTCTGAGGCTGCTTCTGCTCAGTCCGAGACCTCCGCTTCCTCTGCTGTCGCTGAGGAGAACAGCGCTTCCTCCGAGGCTGCATCTTCTGAGGCCGCATCCGAGGTCTCCAGCGAGGCTGCATCTTCTGAGGCTGCTTCCTCTGAGGTTGCTTCTTCTACTGCCGCCTGATTTTTCGCACAAAAATGGGCCGCAGCCTTTCCCCTCGCGGGGTGGGCTGCGGCCCATTTTATTTTACACGAAGTCTTCCCGCATGGGGGTGAAGATGTCCAGCAGGATGCCAGCCTCGGTGCAGACACAGCCGTGCTCCACGCCGTCCTCCTTCAGGATGGTATCCCCGGCCCGCACGGTGTGGGTCACGCCGTCCACAGTGAACTCGAACGCACCCGACACCACATAGGTGATCTGGGTGTGGGGGTGATGGTGGAGTGCGCCCACAGCCCCCTTCTCGAAGGTGTTCTCCACGCACATCAGGCCGTCGGTATAGGCCAGCACCCGGCGGGTGACGCCCTCGCCTGCCGCCTGCGGCAGAGCTTCTGCATGATAGACCCAGCGCTGTTTCTTCTCGGGAAGCTTCATATCCATTCCTCGTTTTCCGCCGCCAGACAGCGGCTTTTTCTTTTATTATAGCGGCCCGGCAGACGGATGACAAGGGGCTTTTTGGAGCGGATGGCGGAGGATGGTCTTCCGTTTTTCCGGCAGGGTGCGGTTGGGGTCGGAGAGGTAGATTTCGTGGTGGAAGCGGGTATCCGAAAAGTCCACCGCATACCCCTGCTCTGCTGCGAACGCATCCATCCGGGCCAGCGTCTCCGGCTCATCGTCATAGAGGCCGAGGTGCAGGCACTGAACGCAGAGACCCTCATCATAGGTAAGATATTCCACCTTCGAGAAGTCCTGTTTCTTCTTGGACGACACCTCCCTGACAGCCCAGTCGAACTCTTCCCGGGTCACGAACTCCGGCAGACGGAGCAGAGATGTCCAGCGGAAGTTTTTCTTTCCGGCACTGGTCTGCTCCCACAGCCCTTCCAGCGGGGGCACCACAAAGTCAAAATAGCCCTCCATCCGATAGCTGCCCTTTTTGCTCATCTTGATGGTGTAGAGGAGACCGTACAACAGCTCAACGGCCGCCTTGTACTCGCCTGCGGGGTCGTTGGGGTCGCCCTGCCCCCGCACCGCTGCAAAGGTCATCGACGGCACAGTGATGAGGTGGGGTGTGCAGGGCGGCTGATAGAGAGCCTTATATTCTTTCTTATAATCAAACGCCATCGTCGCTGACCTCCTCTGCCTGTCCAGCAGCTCCTTCAGCAGGGCATCCGACAGCTCCCTGTCAGCCCTGACCAAGTTCCAGTGCTGCTTATTCTTTCATCTCCAGTATATCACAACAACCAATCTTTGTAAACCATAAAGTTGTGCTATGCGCCGCAAAAAATTCCTCTGCCTTTCCAGACAGAGGATCCATACAAAAAAAGCCCTTCCCACTCTCCGGAATGGGAAGGACTTTATAAGTGCTTAGTTCGCCTTAGAACTGACGTTCAAGGACAAAATCACTCAATAATCTTGCCGACGACGCCGGAACCAACGGTACGGCCACCCTCACGGATAGCGAAACGCAGGCCCTCTTCCATAGCGACGGGGGTCAGCAGCTCAACGTGCATCATGACGTTATCGCCAGGCATGCACATCTCGGTGCCTTCCGGCAGGGTGATGATGCCGGTCACGTCGGTGGTACGGAAGTAGAACTGGGGACGATAGTTGGAGAAGAACGGAGTGTGACGGCCGCCTTCGTCCTTGGTCAGAACGTAGACCTGAGACTCGAAGACCTTGTGGGGGTGCACAGAACCGGGCTTAGCCAGAACCTGACCACGCTCGATCTGGGTACGATCAACACCACGCAGCAGAGCGCCGATGTTATCGCCAGCCTCAGCGAAGTCCAGAGACTTACGGAACATCTCCAGACCGGTGATGGTGGTGCTCAGACGATCGGGCTTGATGCCGACGATCTCCATTGCATCGCCAACCTTGGCCATACCACGCTCAACACGACCGGTAGCAACAGTACCACGGCCAGAGATGGTCATGACGTCCTCGATGGGCATCAGGAAGGGCTTGTCCTCCTCACGATCCGGGTTGGGGATGTAGGAGTCAACAGCATCCATCAGCTCCTTGATGCAAGCATACTCGGGAGCATCGGGATCCTTGGAGTCAGACTCCAGAGCCTTCAGAGCGGAACCACGAATGATCGGGGTGTCATCGCCCGGGAAGTCGTACTCGCTCAGCAGCTCACGGATCTCCATCTCGACCAGATCCAGCAGCTCCTCGTCGTCGACCATATCGCACTTGTTCATGAAGACAACGATATAGGGCACGCCGACCTGACGAGCCAGCAGGATGTGCTCACGGGTCTGGGGCATGGGACCGTCGGTAGCAGCAACGACCAGAATAGCGCCGTCCATCTGAGCAGCACCAGTGATCATGTTCTTGACGTAGTCAGCATGGCCCGGGCAGTCAACGTGAGCATAGTGACGAGCGTCGGTCTGATACTCAACGTGAGCGGAGTTGATCGTGATACCACGAGCACGCTCCTCAGGAGCCTTATCGATGTTGGCGTAGTCCATGAAGTCTGCGTCGCCCTTCAGAGCCAGGTACTTGGTGATGGCGGCAGTCAGAGTGGTCTTGCCGTGGTCAACGTGACCGATGGTGCCGATGTTAACATGCGGCTTAGAACGGTCGAACTTTGCCTTTTCAGCCATTGGAATATCCTCCCTTAAATTAGGTTTTGATATTGGTTACAACAGTCCTGCTAATACAGAATTGCATTGCAAAACTATTCTACTAAATTCCACCTGTAAAATCAAGTGTTTTTACAGGAAATTTTGCCGGAGCTATACTACCCCGGCAAAATCTTTATCCGTTTTTCAACGATCAGCCCTTGGTGCGGCCAGCAATGATCTGGTCGGCGATGTTCTTGGGCACCGGCTCGTAGTGAGACGGCTCCATGACATACTGGCCACGGCCCTGCGTCTTGGAGCGCAGGTCGGTGGCGTAACCGAACATCTGAGCCAGAGGAACGAAGGCGTTGACACGCTGGGTGCCAGCCATTGCCTCCATGCCCTGGATCTGACCACGGCGAGCATTCAGATCGCCGATGACATCGCCCAGATACTCATCGGGAACGATGACAGCGACCTTCATGATAGGCTCAGTGATGATAGGATCAGCCTTGCGCATAGCATCCTTGAAGGCCATAGAACCTGCGATGGAGAAAGCCATCTCAGAGGAGTCGACCTCATGATAAGAACCATCCCACAGGGTGACCTTGACGTCAACGACAGGATAACCTGCCAGAACGCCGGACTTCATAGCACCCTGAATACCGTTGTCGATAGCCGGGATGTATTCCTTCGGGATAGCGCCGCCAACGATGGCGTTGACGAACTCATAACCCTTACCGGGCTCGTTCGGCTCGATCTTGATCTTGACGTGACCATACTGGCCCTTACCACCAGACTGACGAGCGTACTTGGTCTCCTGATTGGCCTCCTTGCGGATGGTCTCACGGTAAGCGACCTGAGGTGCGCCGACGTTAGCCTCGACCTTGAACTCACGGAGCAGACGGTCGACGATGATCTCCAGATGGAGCTCGCCCATGCCGGCGATGATGGTCTGACCAGTCTCCTCATCGGTGTAGGTCTTGAAGGTAGGATCCTCTTCGGCCAGCTTTGCCAGCGCGATGCCCATCTTCTCGTTGCCGGCCTTGGTCTTAGGCTCAATGGCGACGCGGATAACAGGCTCGGGGAACTTCATGGACTCCAAAATGATGGGATGATTCTCATCACACAGGGTATCACCGGTGGTGGTGTTCTTCAGACCAACGACAGCAGCAATATCGCCTGCGTAGCAGCAGTCGATGTCCTTGCGGTGGTTGGAGTGCATCTGCAGGATGCGGCCCATACGCTCCTTGTTGTCCTTCACGGAGTTGTAGACAGTAGTACCTGCCTCGACCTTGCCGGAATAGACGCGGAAGTATGCCAGCTTACCAACGAAGGGGTCGGTAGCGATCTTGAAGGCCAGAGCTGCGAAGGGAGCGTCGTCGGAAGACGGACGGGTCTCCTGCTCTTCGGTCTCAGGATTCACACCCTTGATGTCCTCGACATCGGTAGGTGCGGGCATATAATCAACGATAGCGTCCAGCAGCTTCTGCACGCCGCGGTTCTTGTAGGAAGAGCCGCAGACGACGGGAACCAGCGTATTGGCGATGGTCTCCTTGCGGATGGCAGCCTTCAGTTCCTCACGGGTGATCTCCTCACCCTCGAGGTACTTCTCCATCAGAGCCTCGTCGTTCTCAGCAACAGCCTCAACGAGGATGTTGCGGTACTCCTCGGCCTGCTCGCGCATATCCTCAGGGATAGGCTCGGTGCGCATATCGTTGCCCATATCGTCGTAGTAGACCTCAGCGTTCATATCGACCAGGTCAACGATACCACGGAAGGTATCCTCCTGACCGATGGGCAGCTGGATGGCCACGCCGTTGGCGTGCAGACGATCGTGCAGCATCTTGATGCAGCGGAAGAAGTCAGCACCCATGGTATCCATCTTGTTGACGTACACCATGCGGGGGACTTTGTACTCATCAGCCTGACGCCAGACGGTCTCAGACTGAGGCTCGACACCGCCCTTAGCAGCCAGAACGGTCACAGAACCGTCCAGAACGCGCAGGGAACGCTGGACCTCAACGGTGAAGTCAACGTGGCCCGGGGTGTCGATGATGTTGATGCGGTGACGATTCTTCTTGAATGCAACGGGATCCTTCTGAGTCTCAGAGTGGCTCCAGTAGCAAGTGGTAGCTGCGGAGGTGATGGTGATACCACGCTCCTGCTCCTGAACCATCCAGTCCATGGTAGCGCCGCCGTCGTGAACCTCGCCGATCTTGTGGTTGATGCCGGTGTAGTACAGAATACGCTCGGTAGTGGTCGTCTTACCAGCATCGATGTGGGCCATAATGCCGATATTTCTCGTCATCTGAAGAGAAACTTCTCTGGGAGTAGCCATGAAATTAACCTCCTACAGAACAGATCAATAACGGAAATGAGCGAAAGCCTTGTTGGCCTCGGCCATCTTGTGGGTATCCTCGCGCTTCTTCACGGCGTTGCCGGTGTTGTTGGCAGCATCCATGATCTCAGCAGCCAGACGCTGTGCCATGGTCTTCTCACCACGGCTGCGGCTGTAAGCAGTCAGCCAGCGCAGGCCCAGAGTCTCGCGGCGGGCAGGGCTGACTTCCAGAGGAACCTGGTAGTTAGCACCGCCAACGCGGCGGGTCTTGCACTCGAGGCTGGGCATGATGTTCTCCATCGCCTTCTCGAAAGTCTCGAGAGGATCGTTGCCGGTCTTCTCCTGAATCATGGAGAAAGCCTCGTAAACGATCTTCTGAGCGACGCCCTTCTTGCCGTCCAGCATGACGCTGTTGACCAGACGGGTGACCATCTTGGAATTGTAAATAGGATCAGCTAAGACATCGCGCTTAGCAATGTTACCTCTTCTAGGCATCTTTCTTCCCTCCTTCACAGAATGATATCATCGGTACTCGAAAGTAATAAAACTCCCGTTGTGTCACAAAGAGCTGACCTTACATAAACTGTTGCCCTCCGCACTTTCTGCGGACTTGTTATTTATATAATGGAAAGCCGTTTATGGCGGTTCGTTCCTCAATTACTTCTTTGCAGCACCGGCCTTAGGACGCTTTGCGCCGTACTTGGAGCGGGCCTGATTACGGCCTGCAACACCCTGGGTATCCAGAGTACCACGGATGATGTGGTAACGCACACCGGGCAGGTCCTTAACACGACCGCCACGGATCAGCACGACGGAGTGCTCCTGCAGGTTATGGCCGATACCGGGAATGTAAGAGGTGACCTCGATACCATTCGTGAGGCGGACACGGGCGACCTTACGCAGAGCAGAGTTAGGCTTCTTGGGGGTCATGGTACGGACTGCAGTGCAGACACCGCGCTTCTGGGGGCTGTTCAGATCAGAATACTGTTTCTTCTGAGAATTGTAGCTCTTCAGCAGGGCGGGAGCAGTGCTCTTCGTAGCCAGGACCTGACGGCCTTTGCGTACAAGCTGGTTAAAAGTAGGCATTGGTTTTCTCCTTTCTTAATGATGAACATCGGATATTTTCCGACTTTTTTGCCGCACTATCCCTGTGTGGGACGCGCAACAGTTATATAATACCCGTTTTCATCAGGAATGTCAACAGTTTTTCCAATATTTTTTTGTTTTATTCGCCGAAAGGGTTTTTACTGTGTTTTTGGGGCAGAATCAGCTGATTTTAACCTCTCAGTCTGCTTCGCAGACAGCTCCCCTACCGAGGGGAGCCTCTGGCGAAGAGGGAAAGCTTCCCGATATGCCAAAGCCTCCCCTCGATAGGAGCAACAACGACGACCGCCGCCAGCGGCGGAAACAGGGAGAAGTTGTTGGGGCAGCGGCCAGCAGGATGCAAGCGACAGCGTAGCAGACGCTGGGAGCCGCAACCCGGGCTGTGGCACGGCGTCAGCCGTGACGGAGAGGTTTATCCCAAAAAGAGCCGCCCCTGCGGATGCGCTCCGCAAAGACGGCTCTTCGTATTTACTTTACAGAATGCTGTGACGGAACATTACTGCTGCGCAGCAGCTGCCTGCGCAGCAGCTGCCTGCTCAGCGGCGACCTCGGCGTCACGCTCTGCCTCACGGCGGGCCAGATCCTCACGCACCTCCGGGAGACCGGTACCTGCGGGGATGAGCTTACCGATGATGACATTCTCCTTCAGACCGGCCAGCGGATCGACCTTGCCCTTGATGGCGGCCTCGGTCAGCACACGGGTGGTCTCCTGGAAGGAGGCGGCGGACAGGAAGGACTCGTTGGCCAGAGCAGCCTTGGTGATGCCCAGCAGCACCTGCTGATACTCGACCAGCTTGATGCCCTGCTCGCCTGCGTCGATCCGCTTCTGCAGCTCGGCGTTGATGTTCTCGACTTCCAGACGATTTGCCAGAGCGCCGCCAATGAGGTCGGAAGAGCCGGAGTCGGTCACGCGGACCTTGCGGCACATCTGACGGACGATGACCTCGATATGCTTATCGTTGATCTCAACGCCCTGCAGACGGTAGACCTTCTGGACCTCGCTGATGAGGTAGTTCTGGACGTCGCTCAGACCCTTGATGGCCAGAATATCCTGCGGATACAGGACGCCCTCGCGGGTGATGATGTCGCCCTTCTCCACGCGGTCGCCCGGCATGACGCGCGCGTGCTGGGTGAAGGGGATGGAGTAGCTCTTAACGACCTCGGCGCCGGTCTCGTCCTTGCCCGTGACCTTGATGACGACGTTCTTCTTGGTATCGTCGTGAGAGACGACACCGGAGATCTCGCTCATGATGGCCATGCTCTTGGGACGACGGCTCTCGAACAGCTCCTCGACACGGGGAAGACCCTGCGTAATATCCTCAGCCGATGCGATACCGCCGGTATGGAAGGTACGCATGGTCAGCTGAGTGCCCGGCTCGCCGATGGACTCTGCAGCGATGACGCCGATGGACTCGCCCAGCTGGACGGGCTCACCGTTTGCCATATCGCTGCCGTAGCAGTGTGCGCAGACGCCGATCTTGGCGCGGCAGGTCAGCAGGCTGCGGATCTTCAGCTTGGTGATGCCTGCAGCCTCGATGTCGTTGGCATCGTAAAGGTCGATCATCTTGCCCTCGGGAACGATGACCTTGCCGGTGACGGGGTCGATGACATCGCCCACGGCATAACGGCCGATGATGCGCTCCCGGAAGCTCTCGATCTTCTCCTTGCCCTCGTGGATCTCGGAGACCCAGAGGCCGTCGGTGGTGCCGCAGTCGATCTCGCGGACGATGACCTCCTGAGAGACATCGACCATGCGGCGGGTCAGATAACCGGAGTCAGCGGTACGCAGAGCGGTATCGGCCAGACCCTTACGAGCACCACGGGCAGAAACGAAGTATTCCAGAATATTCAGACCTTCGCGGTAGTTGGCACGAATGGGCATCTCGATGGTCTTACCGGCGGTGTTTGCCAGCAGGCCGCGCATACCGGCCAGCTGCTTGATCTGGTTCATAGAACCACGGGCGCCGGAGTCTGCCATCATGAAGATCTCGTTGTCCTCGGGCAGGTTTGCAGCCAGAGCCTTGGAGACCTTGTCGGTGGTGGCCTGCCAGATGTTGATGGTCTGGGCATAGCGCTCGTTCTCGGAGATCAGGCCGCGGTTGAAGAGCTTGCTGACCTGAGAGACCTGCTTGTCAGCGTCGGCGATCAGCTCGTCCTTCTGGGGCGGGATGACTGCGTCGCAGACAGCGACGGAGATGGCAGACAGGGTGGAGTACTTGTAGCCCTGTGCCTTGATGGCGTCCAGCATCTTTGCACACGTGCGGGTGCCGTTGCGGGTCATGCAGCGGGAGATGATGTCGGGCAGGGTCTTCTTGGTCACGCGGAAGCTGACCTCATACTCCAGCCAGTGCTCCGGGTCGGTGCGGTCGATATAGCCCAGATTCTGGGGCACGGGGTTGTTGAAGATGATGCGGCCGGCGGTAGCGTCCACCAGACCGGTGCGCTCCACGCCGTCGATGACCATGGTGCGGCGCACCTTGATGGGTGCGTGCAGGGTGATGACGTGCTCGGCGTAGGCCATCAGAGCCTCGTTCTCGTCGCGGAACACCTTGCCTGCGCCCTCCTCGTTCTCACGAACGGTGGTCAGGTAGTAGCTGCCCAGGATCATATCCTGCGTCGGCACGGTGACAGGTGCGCCATCCGAAGGCTTCAGCAGGTTGCCGGAAGCCAGCATCAGCATCTTGGCCTCACGGCAGGCATCCTCGCCCAGAGGCAGATGGACTGCCATCTGGTCACCGTCGAAGTCGGCGTTGAATGCGGTACAGGCCAGCGGGTGCAGCTTGATGGCACGGCCCTCGACCAGCACGGGGTTGAAGGCCTGAATGCCCAGACGGTGCAGGGTAGGTGCACGGTTCAGCAGGACGGGGTGGCCCTTGATGACCGTCTCAAGGCTGTCCCAGACCTCGGGCTTGGTGCGCTCGACCATCTTGCGGGCAGACTTGATGTTGTTGGCCACGCCCTTCTCGACCAGATCCTTCATGACGAAGGGCTTGAACAGCTCCAGCGCCATCTCCTTGGGCAGACCGCACTGGTCCATCTTCAGCTCAGGGCCGACGACGATAACGGAACGGCCGGAGTAGTCAACACGCTTGCCCAGCAGGTTCTGGCGGAAGCGGCCCTGCTTGCCCTTCAGCAGATCGGAAAGGCTCTTCAGTGCGCGGTTGTTGGGGCCGGTGACCGGACGGCCGCGGCGGCCGTTGTCGATCAGGCTGTCAACTGCCTCCTGCAGCATCCGCTTCTCGTTGCGCACGATGATGTCGGGAGCGCCCAGCTCCAGCAGACGGCGCAGACGGTTGTTGCGGTTGATGACGCGGCGGTACAGGTCATTCAGGTCGGAGGTGGCGAAGCGGCCGCCGTCCAGCTGGACCATGGGGCGCAGGTCAGGCGGCAGCACAGGCAGCACATCCATGACCATCCACTCGGGGCGGTTGCCGGAAACGCGGAAGGCCTCGACGGCCTCCAGACGCTTCAGGATGCGCACCCGCTTCTGGCCGGAGGACTTCTCCACCTCAGCCGTCAGCTCGGCGCTGAGCTGGTCGAGGTCGATCTCCTTCAGCAGGTCCTGAATGGCCTCAGCGCCCATTGCAGCCTCGAACTCGTCACCGTAGCGCTCCCGCATCTCGCGGTACTCTTTCTCAGTCAGCAGCTGCTTCTTTTCCAGCGGGGTCAGGCCGGGGTCGGTGACGATATAGCTTGCGAAGTACAGCACCTTCTCCAGCAGACGGGGGCTGATGTCCAGCATCAGGCCGATGCGGCTGGGGATGCCCTTGAAATACCAGATATGGCTCACAGGAGCGGCCAGCTCGATGTGGCCCATGCGCTCACGGCGGACCTTGGCCTTGGTGACCTCGACGCCGCAGCGGTCGCAGATCTTGCCCTTGTAGCGGATGCGCTTATACTTGCCGCAGTGGCACTCCCAGTCCTTGGTAGGTCCAAAAATGCGCTCGCAGTACAGACCGTCGCGCTCCGGCTTCAGGGTGCGGTAGTTGATGGTCTCAGGCTTCTTCACCTCGCCGTAGCTCCAGTTGCGGATCTGGTCCGGAGAGGCAAGGCCGATTTTGATCGAATCGAAGACGTTGTTTTCCATGAAACGAACCCTTTCTTAATCTTTATAGTCTCGATGATAACAGTTGACGTTGGAAGACCCGCTGCCCTCCCCTGCCCTGCGGCGGCAGCACGCGCACCGCGCAGGGGGGCGCAGCTTTCTCATAGGGGGGTCTTATTCGTCGATGTTCACTTCGTCAGAAGCGGGCTCTGCAGCGGCAGAGCTGTCATCCTCCAGCACGGAGGGATCATCGAAACCAGCATCGGCGTCCTTGATGGTGTAATCGTTCAGCAGCTCGTTCTCGTTGGCGACGGTCTCGGTGCCGGCAACATCGCGCATATCAAAGCCGGTCTCTTCGTCGTCGAAGTTCTGGCGCATATCGATCTCGTTGCCGTCCTTGTCCTGAACGATGACGTCCAGACCCAGAGCCTGCAGCTCCTTGAGCATGACGCGGAAGGATTCGGGGATGCCCGGCTGCGGGATCGGCTCGCCCTTGACGATGGCCTCGTAGGTCTTGACACGGCCCTCGACGTCATCGGACTTGACGGTCAGGATCTCCTGCAGGGTGTAAGCAGCGCCGTAAGCCTCCAGAGCCCAGACCTCCATCTCGCCGAAGCGCTGGCCGCCGAACTGGGCCTTGCCGCCCAGAGGCTGCTGAGTGACCAGAGAGTAGGGGCCGGTGGAACGGGCGTGGATCTTATCGTCAACAAGGTGATGCAGCTTGAGGTAGTACATATAGCCGACGGTGACGCGGTTGTCGAACTTCTCACCGGTGCGGCCGTCGTAAACGGTGGTCTTGCCGTCACGGTCCAGCTCGATCTTGGAGAAGTCGATGATGTGGCCCTTCTCGCCCATCAGCTTCGGCAGCTTGGTGGGGTAAGCGGGGGCGTTCTCGCCGTGCCACATCTCGCGGGCGGTATCGAAGGTATCGCCGATGTCAGCCTCGCGGGCGGAGTCGAAGACCGGGGTCATGACCTTGATGCCGCAGGCCTTGGCTGCGTAGCCGAGGTTGACTTCCAGCACCTGACCGATGTTCATACGGGAAGGAACGCCCAGCGGGTTCAGCACGATGTCCAGCGGGGTGCCGTCGGGCAGGTAGGGCATATCCTCCTGCGGCAGGATGCGGGAAACGACACCCTTGTTGCCGTGACGGCCTGCCATCTTATCGCCGACGCTGATCTTGCGCTTCTGAGCGATGTAGCAGCGGACGACCTCGCGCACGCCGGGCTGCAGCTCGTCGCTGTTCTCCGGGGTAAAGACCTTGACGTCCACGATGATGCCGTACTCGCCGTGAGGCACGCGCAGAGAGGTGTCACGCACCTCGCGGGCCTTCTCGCCGAAGATGGCGCGGAGCAGGCGCTCCTCAGCAGTCAGCTCAGTCTCGCCCTTCGGGGTAACTTTGCCGACCAGAATGTCGCCGCTCTTGACCTCTGCGCCGATGCGGATGATGCCGCGCTCGTCCAGATCCTTCAGGGCATCCTCCGAGACGTTGGGGATGTCGCGGGTGATCTCTTCGGGTCCCAGCTTGGTGTCGCGGGACTCGGTCTCATATTCCTCGATGTGGATCGAGGTGTAAACGTCCTCACGGACGATCTTCTCGTTCAGCAGGACGGCGTCCTCGTAGTTGTAGCCCTCCCAGGTCATGAAGCCGATCAGAGCGTTCTTGCCCAGAGAGATCTCGCCGTTGCGCATTGCGGGGCCGTCGGCCAGCACCTGACCGGCCTTGACGGTCTCGCCCACCTCGACGATGGGGCGCTGGTTGATGCAGGTGCCTGCGTTGGAGCGGGCGAACTTGATCAGAGCGTAGTTGTCCACTGCACCCTGTGCGTTGCGCACCTCAATGTGGTCTGCGTCCACCTTCTCGACGATGCCGTCGGCCTTGGCCAGAACAGCGGTGCCGGAGTCGGTCGCAGCCTTGTACTCCATGCCGGTGGCAACGATGGGCTGCTGCGTGACCATCAGAGGCACGGCCTGACGCTGCATGTTGGAACCCATCAGAGCACGGTTACAGTCATCGTTCTCAAGGAAGGGGATGCAGGCGGTAGCGACAGAGACCATCATTCGGGGCGAGACGTCCATATAATCGACCTTCTCGGCGTCGATCTCGAGGATGTCGTCGCGGCGGCGGGCGGAGACGCGGGCACGCTTGAAGTGCTTGGTCTCGTCCAGCGGCTCGTTGGCCTGTGCCACGACGTACTCGTCCTCAACGTCAGCGGTCATATACTCGACCTCGTCGGTGACGACCTGATCGATGAGGTTGCCGTTCTCGTCGTAGGTCTTTTTGACCTTGCGGTAGGGAGCCTCGACGAAGCCGTACTCGTTGATCTTGGCGTAGGATGCCAGATAGGAGATCAGACCGATGTTGGGGCCTTCAGGAGTCTCGATGGGGCACATACGGCCATAGTGGCTGTAGTGGACGTCGCGGACTTCGAAGCCTGCGCGGTCACGGCTCAGACCGCCGGGGCCCAGAGCAGACAGACGGCGCTTGTGGGTCAGCTCAGCCAGAGGGTTGTTCTGGTCCATGAACTGAGACAGCGGAGAGGAGCCGAAGAACTCCTTGATGGCGGCCACCACGGGGCGGATGTTGATGAGGGCCTGCGGGGTGATGACGCTCTGATCCTGGCTCTGGAGGGTCATCCGCTCACGGATGACGCGCTCCATGCGGGAGAAGCCGATGCGGAACTGGTTCTGCAGCAGCTCACCGACGCTGCGGATGCGGCGGTTGCCCAGATGGTCGATGTCATCGGTGGTGCCGATGCCGTGGCCCAGACCGTTCAGGTAGTTGATGGAGGAGAGGATGTCGGTCACGGTGACGGTGCGGCCGATGAGCTGGTCGTGGTTGCGGCGCAGCATCTCCTTCTGCTCCTCCACATCGGAGGTGGTGTCGAGGATCTTCTTGATCTCCTCGAAGGAGCAGCGCTCGTTGATGCCGCATTCCTTGACGTCGAAGGAGAAGAAGCCCTGTGCATCCACACAGCCGTTGGTGATGACCTTGACCTTCTTGCCCTCGACGTTCAGCACGACGATGTTGACGCCGGCTGCATCTGCGGCCTCCGCCATCTGACGGGTGATCTTGGCATCCTTCTCGATGAGCAGCTCGCCGGTCAGAGGAGCGACGACGTTCTCGGCGGCGATGTGGTTCATGATGCGGCGTGCCAGAGACAGCTTCTTGTTCATCTTATAACGACCGAACCGGGACAGATCGTAGCGGCGGGGGTCGAAGAAGAGCATATTGATCTGGCTGGTGGCGGACTCCACCGTGGGAGGCTCACCGGGGCGCAGCTTGCGGTAGACTTCCAGCAGGCCCTCCTCGGTGTTCTTGGTGGTGTCCTTCTCCAGCGTGGCAAGGATGCGCTCATCCTCGCCGAAGTAGTTCAGGATGTCCTCGTTGGAGGACAGGCCCAGTGCACGGCAGAGGACGGTGACGGGCAGCTTGCGGTTCTTGTCGATGCGGACATAGAACACGTTGGAAGCGTCGGTCTCGTACTCCAGCCATGCGCCGCGGTTGGGGTTCATGGTGGCGCTGTACAGGTCGTTGCCCACCTTATCCTTGGCATCACCGTAGAATACGCCGGGAGAACGGACCAGCTGGCTGACGATGGCGCGCTCTGCACCGTTGATGACAAAGGTGCCTGCGTCGGTCATCAGGGGGAAGTCGCCCATGAAGATTTCCTGATCCTTCACCTCGCCGGTCTCCTTGTTCAGCAGACGGGCGGTGACGCGCAGGGGCGCTGCATAGGTCACGTCGCGCTCTTTGCACTCTTTGATGCTGTACTTCGGCTCCTTGTCGAGGCGGAAGTCCACAAAGCTCAGTGCCAGATTGCCGGTATAGTCCTCAATGGTGCCGATGTCGTGGAAGACCTCTTTCAGGCCCTCGTCCAGAAACCACTGGTACGAGTTCTTCTGGACCTCGATGAGGTTCGGCATACTGATGACTTCGTCGATGTGGGAGAAGCTCATGCGCTCGGTCTTGCCGAGCTTGACGGGCTTGACTTTCATCATAAAATCAACCACTCCTTACTTTTATACTCTACGGATGTTGCAAAATGCAGGTCGAATTTGAGCAGACACACATAATTCGGCCTGCACCGCGCGCGGAAGTCCGGCATTTTGCACAAACTTTTCGGTGAGACCCGTCCGGCTCGCACTGCACAAACTCCCTTTTTGGCGCACTAGGCCATTATGTGATACTAATGCAGTATACACCATGAAACCCCTGTTGTCAAGCCATTTTTCCGTTTTGAGGCAAAAAAATTCCCGAGCGCCCTCTTTTATGGGACGCCCGGGTGCGTGTACGCTTTGCGCGATTTTGGGGTTGATTTTTTTGTTTTTTACGTTCCAGACAAAAACACCCTTGTGCATTTTGTCACCATTTGCTCTTGCATCCCGCTCTACTCGTCCAGATAATCCCGCAGGCGCTTGGCCCGGCTGGGGTGGCGCAGCTTGCGCAGGGCCTTGGCTTCGATCTGGCGCACCCGCTCGCGGGTGACGTTGAACTCCCGGCCCAGCTCTTCCAGCGTCCGGGCGCGGCCATCCTCAAGGCCGAAGCGAAGGGCGATGACCCGCTCCTCCCGGGGCGTGAGGCTCTTGAGCACCGTCATCAGCTCCCGGCGGAGCAGCTGCCGCCCGGCCTCGTCGGCGGGGATGCCCGCCTCATCGTCCCGGATGAAATCCTCAAGGTGGGCGTCTTCCTCCTCCCCCACCGGCGTTTCGAGGCTGATGGGGTCCTGCGACAGCTGCAGCAGCTCCCGCACCCGGGCCGCCTCCATGTCCAGCTGGGCGGCGATCTCCTCGACGGTCGGCTCCCGGCCTGTGCGGCGCAGCAGCTCCCCCGCCGTCTTCTTCACCCGGTTGATGCTCTCCACCAGATGCACCGGGATGCGGATGGTGCGGCCCTGATCGGCGATGGCCCGGGTGATGGACTGCCGGATCCACCATGTGGCGTAGGTGGAAAACTTGAAGCCCCGGTCCGGCTCGAACTTCTCCGCCGCCTTCATCAGGCCGAGGTTCCCCTCCTGAATGAGGTCGAGGAAGGGCAGGCCCCGCCCGGCGTACCGCTTTGCCACCGAGACCACGAGGCGGAGGTTCGCTTCGCTGAGACGGCGGCGGGCGTCCTCGTCCCCGGCCTGCGCGGCACGGGCGAGGGCAGCCTCCTCCTCCGCAGCCAGCAGGGGCACCCGGCCGATCTCCTTCAGATAGGTCTTTACCGGGTCGTCCAGCGCCACCCCCTCGGCAGAAAGCTCATCCTCGAGCCTGCCGATCTGCTCTTCGTCCAGAAGCGGCAGCTCCGTCTCCTCCTCCGCCACCTGCACGCCCCGCGTCTCCAGTGCGGCATACAGCTCGTCCAGCCCTGCCGGGTCGAAGTCCTGTTCCTCCATCGCACGGCTCACCTGCTCGGGCGTCAGGACATGGCGGCGGGCGCGTCCCGCCAGCAGTTTTGCCATTTCTTCCGTCTGTGACATTTTCTGCATCTGCTCTTCTCCTTCCGGCCCCAGCCGGTGGAGAGATCAGACCGAATCTTCTGCGTCAGCAGTTCCCTGCTTTTGTTCCCGCATCGACTGGAGATACTGTTCAATATCGTTGGTTGACATACTGGCGGCGCGGCTGGCCACGGGGGTGCCCCGGGCGATGCGTTCCAGATAGAGCTGGATGTCCTCCGGCGTACAGTTCACATCGCTGTATTGTGCCGCAAGACGGCTCAATTCATTCAGGGCCTCCTCGCTGACGAAGGCCCGCAGGGTGGCGAGGCTCACGTCCACCCCCTGCTCCCTGCAGCGGAGCATGGCCTCGTACAGCTCCTTCTGCTGGGGCTGCAAAAACTGCTCCGGCCTGAGTCGGGCGCTCACCTTGTCGATGTAGCCCGGCTCCCGCAGCATAGCGGCCAGAAGCCGCTGTTCGGCGCTGGCCATCCCCAGTGCGCCCCGGCCTGCGCCGTAGGGCACCTTGATCTGGTCCATCTCGCCCTCCCGCAGACGGGCGCGGCTCCGCTCCCAGCGGCGCTTGCTGCCGGCCCTTTTCACGGCGTCGGCCAGCTGGGCCATGATGGCGGTCTTGGAGATGTTGGTCTCCTCGGCCAGACGGCCTGCGTAGACCTCCTGCTCGGTGGGGTTGGAGCGCTGGGCCAGCATCTCCACGGCCTCCTTGACGTACTCGAGGCGCTGGGCGTCCTGCTTGAGGTCGTACTGGTCCCGCAGCCGCTTCATCCGGAAGTCCAGCGCGTTGCCCACGCCGTCCAGCAGGGCCTTGAAGCGGTCGGCACCGTATTTCTTGATGTACTCGTCCGGGTCCTTCGCCCCCGGGATCTGTAAGACGCCCACCCGCACCGGGCTGTTGCGGAACAGCTCCAGCGAGCGGAGGGTGGCCTTCTGGCCCGCCTCATCGGAGTCGTAGCTGAGGATGACCTCCTCGGCGTACTGGCTGATGAGCTTGACCTGATCGGGCGTCAGGGCCGTGCCGCAGGCGCAGACGGCGGTGTCGATGCCCGCCTGATGCATGGAGATGACGTCCATGTAGCCTTCACAGAGGACATACCGGCGGGAGGCGCTCCGCTTGGCGATCTGGAGCGCGAACACCGTATCCGACTTGTGGTAGACCAGCGTTTCGGGGCTGTTGACATATTTGGGCTTGGAGTCGTCCAACACCCGGCCGCCGAAGGCGATGATGTTGCCCCGCAGGTCGAAGATGGGGGTCATGACCCGCCGCCAGAACAGGCAGTAGATGCGGCCCGACTGGCTGCGCTTGAACAGGCCGCTGGCGTCCAGCTCCTGCTGGTTGTATCCCTTATCCCGGAGGTACTGGTAGAGCGCCTGCCCGTCGTCGGGGGCATAGCCCAGCCCGAAGCGGTTGATGGTCTTGTCGTCGAGGCCGCGCCGCCGCCAGTAGGCCCGGGCCTGCCGGGCCTCCTCCACCGTGGAGTTGAGGCAGGCGTGGAAGAAGCGGGCCGCGTCCTTGTTCATGGTCAGGATGCGGCTGCGCAGACGGCCCGTTTTGTCGTCCTCGGTGGGTTCGGGCATCCCGGCCCGCTGGGCCAGCAGCTTGACGGCCTCGATGTAGTCGATGCTGTTGATCCTCTTGGTAAAGCTCACCGCGTCGCCGCCCGCGCCGCAGCCAAAGCAGTAGAAGCTCTGGGTGTCCGGGTAGACGTAGAACGAGGGGGTCTTCTCGCTGTGGAAGGGGCACAGCCCGCCGTAGAGCCGGCCCTTCCGTTTGAGCTGGACATAATTGCCCACCAGCTCCACGATGTCGGTGCGGCGGGTCAGCTCTTCAATATATTCGTGTGGGATCATAACGATGTTCGGCGCTCCTTTTTCTCCAAAACGTGCCGCCTGCGGGGCACAAAGACGTCCTCGAAGGTGCGGACGGCAGATCTGCCGCTTCTTTTTCTCTCGTTCCCCCTCCTCTCCGTGCGCGGCCGATCCCAGTGCCGCGTCTGCGGCTATTGTAACCGATTTGCGCTGTCGAAGGGGGAAAATCCATGACTCTTCGTTCAAAAAATGTTTCGATGGGTTTGCTGGGAATTTTTGGTATTTCGGCCTCTTTCGCCGGTTGCTGCTGTTTTTCGTTCTACGGCAACGGGATCAACCTCTCAGTCTCGCATTCGCTCGCCAGTTTCCCCGGCAGCGGCATGCCCTCTCAGGCGCTTCGCGCCAGCTCCCCCAGAGGGGGAGCCACTGGCGTGCCGGGCCACTCTGCACTGGACGCCCAAGGCCCGACAGGGCGCAAAAGAGCGGGCCTCGCTTACGGGGGCAGCGGCTTCTGGACAAGAGCACCTCGTCAAGCTGCTGTGAATCCAGACCGCAGGGCACTACTGTTTTAGGGCAGCGTAAGCTTTGTTCGTCCCGCGTGAGCCTGACCGGCACGCCAGTGCCTCTCCCTATGGGAGAGGTGGCTGCGAAGCAGACGGAGAGGGCAAGGATGCTACCGGAGAAACACTGGCACAGCGACAGCATCGCTCTGACAAAGAGCCTGCTTATCGCTGCGCAGCGGCTCTGACTCAGGCGGCTTGCCCTCTCAGTCATCGCTGCGCGATGCCAGCTCCCCCAAAGGGGGAGCCTCAAAGCAGTCCCTCAGAACGCCGCATAAAACGGCGCGCTCACGGTGACATTGGCCGTGCCCCGTGTCAGCTCCTGCAGCTGGGTGAGCAGCGGCCCCTCGGTGTGTTCCGGCATCTGCCAGCGGAGGGTGACCCGGTCGGTGAACTCCGGCTCGGCCAGCTTGCCTCCTGCCGCCCGGATGAGGAGGTCGGCCCGCTCATAAAGCCCGTAGTCCACCGTCACCTCCAGCGCCACCACGCTGCGCACTGTGACCACCTCGGCGGCTTCCAGCGCCCGGGCGGTGGCTGTGGTGTAGGCCCGGACGAGGCCCCCTGTGCCCAGCAGCACACCGCCGAAGTACCGGGTGACGACCACGATGAGGTCGGTCAGGCCGCTGTGCTGCAAGACCTCCAGCGCAGGCGTCCCCGCCGTCTTGGCCGGTTCGCCGTCGTCGGAGTAGCGCTCCCGGCTGCCCTCCCGCAGACGGTAGGCATAGACGTTGTGGCGGGCGGTGCGGTTGGCCGCACGCACCTGTTCCAGAAAGGCCACGGCCTTTTCCTCGCTGTCTGCAAAGGAGAGCTGCGCGATGAAGCGGCTCTTCTTCTCTTCGTATTCTCCGATGGCCGTGCCTCGGATGGTGCGGTAATCCTCCACGCTGGTTCCTCCTGCTTTTCATCAATGAGATAAGTATAGCATAAACCGCCCCAAAGAAAAAGCCCGCCTGTGCCGACGGCACAGACGGACTCATTTTTCATGTCAGGTTCAGCGGATCTCGATGCCCAGCTTGAACTTCAGGTTGCCCAGCACCTTCTTGACGGTGCGCTCCACCTGCTCGGCGGAGACTTCGGCAGCGGGGTCGGACAGGGTCAGGGAGAAAGCCATGCTCTTCTTGCCCTCGCCGAGGTTCGCGCCCCGGTAAATATCGAACAGCTTGACCTCGGTGATGAGGGGGCTGGCCTTTTTGATGGCCTCCTCGATGTCGCCGCAGGCCACAGCCTCGTCGCAGACCAGCGCCAGATCGCGCTTGACGGCGGCATAGGGGCTGAGGGGCTTGTAGCGCAGCCCGCCCTCGACGCAGGACATCAGGGCCTCGTAGTCCAGCTCGCCCAGATAGATGTTCTGGCTGTCCTTCTGCTCCTTGGCGATCTCCAGCTCAGCGTTGATCTCGTTGGCCAGCTTGCCAAAGACGCCCAGACGCTTGCCGTTGCAGTAGACGGCGGCGCTGATGCCGGGGTGGAGCCAGCTGGTGGTCTCCCGCTGGTAGGTGAAGGTCAGGTCGAAGCCTGCGGCCAGCGCCTCCAGAGCGCCCTTGACGGTGAAGAAGTCCTCCGCCGGGCCGAACGCGCCGAGGCAGAGGGTCTGACGCTCGTGGGGATGCTCCTGAATGGGCAGCTCCTTGGCGAGGTAGACCGGTGCCATCTCAAACAGGCGGCCCTCAGCGTTGCCCTTCTTCAGGTTGTCCACGATGACGTTCAGCATGGAGGGGGCCAGCAGGGTGCGCATGACGGACAGGTTCTCGCTGATGGGGTTCAGGATGCGGATGGCCTTGCGGGCCTCGTCGTCCTCCGGGATATGGAGCATATCGAACTCGGCGTTGGAGTAGAAGGCCAGCGTGGAGGCCTCATAGAAGCCCTGTGCCGCCAGCAGCCGCTTGGTCTTGAGCTGCTGCTTCTGGTCGTAGTTCAGGCCGCCGTTGGTGACGGAGGCAGTGTTCAGGAAGGTGGGCACGATGTGGTCATAGCCGTACTCGCGGATGACTTCCTCGGCCAGATCGGGGAAGCTCTCCACGTCCTCGCGGTAGAGCGGTGCCGAGACGTCCCAGCTGCCGTCAGCCTGCACATCCACGGTGAACTCGAGGCGCTTGAGGATGTCGATCATGGTCTGGTCGGGCACGGTGATGCCCAGCACGCCGCAGATCTTGGCCGGGGTGGTGACGATGTGCCTGCGCTCCAGCGGGCGGCCATCGGTCAGGTCGTATTCCAGCGTGGTGATGTCGCCGCAGTCCAGCTCCTGAATGAGGTGCAGGGCGCGGGCAAGGCCCATCTCGGGGGAGTGACGGTCCACGCCCTTCTCATAGCGGGCGGAGGAGTCGCTGTTCTGGCCCAGAGCGCGGCTGGTCTTGCGGACCGAGTCGCGGGCGAAGGTCGCGCACTCGAAGAGCAGGCTGGTGGTGGCGTCGTCCATGCCGGAGTTTGCGCCGCCCATGATGCCGGCCAGCGCCACCGGCTTCTCGGCGTCGCAGATGACCAGATTGTTGGGGTTCAGGGTGAACTCCTTCTCGTCGAGGGTGGTGATCTTCTCGCCCTCCGCAGCGCGGCGGACGGTGATGCTGCGGCCCGCCACCTTATTCAGGTCGAAGGCGTGCATGGGCTGGCCCATCTCCAGCAGGGTGTGGTTGGTGATGTCCACCACGTTGCTGATGGAGCGCAGGCCGCAGAGGGCCAGATGGCGCTTCATCCAGCGGGGAGACTCGCCCATCCGGATGTTGCGGACGTAGTGTGCCATGTAGCGGGGGCAGAGGTCGGGGGCCTCCACCTTCACGCTCACCGGCGCGTCGGCGTCGCAGACGGCCTTGTAGTCCATGGCCGGCATGTGCAGGGGCTTGCCGAGGATGGCGGACACCTCGCGGGCGATGCCCAGCACCGACTGGCAATCGGGGCGGTTGGCGGTGATGGAGATGTCGAAGATGTAGTCGTCCAGACCCACCACGGGGGCGATGTCGGTGCCGGGGACGGAGTCCTCGGGCAGGATGAGCAGGCCGTAGACCTCAGAGCCCGGGAACAGGTCGTCGTTCAGGCCCAGCTCCTCGCCGGAGCAGAGCATTCCGTTGGACTCGACGCCCTGCATCTTGCGGGCCTTGATCTTGATGCCGCCGGGCAGGGTGGAGCCGTCCAGCGCGGCGGGCACACAGTCGCCCAGCTTCATGTTCGAAGCGCCGGTGCTGATGCGGATGTCGTGGCCGTAGCTGCCGCAGTCCACGACGCACTTGGTCAGATGGGTGCCCTCCTGAGGCTCCATCTCCACGATCTTACCCACGACCACCTTGCTGATGCCGGCGTCCAGCGGGATCAGCTCCTCGACCTCAAAACCGCAGGAGAAGAGCTTCTCTTCAAGCTCCTGTGCGGTAACGTCAATATCGACGAGTTCTTTTAACCAACTGAAAGGTACTTTCATTGTTTGCTCTCTCCCCTCTTATTCGTGGAACTGCTTGAGGAACTGCAGGTTGTTCTCAAACATCAGGCCGATGTTGTTGATGCCGTACTTCAGCATGGCGATGCGCTCGATGCCGATGCCGAAGGCAAAGCCCGAGTACACGTCCGGGTCGATGTTGCAGTTCTCCAGCACCTTGCGGTTGACGACGCCGCCGCCCAGCACCTCGATCCAGCCGGTGTGCTTGCACAGGGGGCAGCCCTTGCCGTGGCACTCGAAGCAGCTCACGTCCACCTCGACGCTCGGCTCAGTGAAGGGGAAGTAGGAGGGGCGCAGGCGGGTGCGGGTGTCGGCACCGAACAGCTTCTGCACGAAGGTGTTCAGCGCGCCCTGCAGGTCGCCCAGCGTGATGCCCTTATCCACCACCAAGCCCTCCATCTGATGGAACATGGGGCTGTGGGTGGCGTCGGAGTCGGAGCGGAAGACGCGGCCCGGGATGAGCACCTTGATGGGCGGCTTCTGGCTGTCCATGGTGCGGATCTGGCCGCCGGAGGTCTGGGTGCGGAGCAGGAACTCGTCGGACAGGTAGAAGGTGTCCTGCATATCGCGGGCGGGGTGGTCCTTCGGGACGTTCAGACGGGTGAAGTTGTGGTCGTCGTCCTCGATCTCGGGGGCGTCTGCCACCGCAAAGCCCATGCCCGAGAAGACGTCGATGATCTGGTTGGTCACGAGGGTCAACGGGTGCAGACCGCCCACGGCGCGGGTCTTGGCGGGCAGGGTGATGTCCACCGTCTCGGCGGCGTTGCGGGCGGCAAGCTCGGCCTGCTTGACCTGCTCGGCGGCGGCGTCATACTCCGCCTGCACCTTGGTCTTCAGTTCGTTGATGATCTTGCCCATGGCCGGACGCTCCTCGGGGGCGACCGAGCGCAGATTCTTCATCAGGGCGGGGATCTTGCCGTTCTTGCTCAGATATTCCTGCCAGAAAGTTGCCAGCGTCTCCTTGGAAGAGACCTGACCGAGGCTCTCTTCCGCCTGCTTTGCCAGCTCGTCGATCATTGCTTGCATGGATGTTCTCTCCTTCTCATTCGTGTTGTTCAGCGGACAGCAAAAAAGCTCCGTCCCCTGCCGGGGCCTCTCGTAAGGCCCGGCAAAAGGGACGAAGCTTCAAAAATTTACAGCTCCGCGGTACCACCCGGTTTCCGCCCGGCCCACTCGGGAGCCGTGCGGCGCTCAAAACGCCGTAACGGGGCGCACCGTCCGGCCCTACTGCAAGGTTCAGGCCAGCCGCTCGGGAGCGAACTTCAGCCAGCGCCCGCACGGAAGCCCTCTCAGCCGGTGAAGCCTCTCTCTTTGCTGCGGTGCGCCCGCCTACTCTCTCCGTCGCTGCGTTTGGAGTATTCAGGTCGTGGTCATCAAATAACCATGAATCATCTTACCACATTTCGGGCCGGTTTGCAAGCGGCGCAGGCAGATTTCGGGGAATATCCGCTTTTTTCTTGCGTTTTGCTGGGGGATTTTTTTGCTGGCAGAGGCTTGCCGGCGCTCTGTAAAAAGCGATAATACATAAAAAAGCCCCTTCCAGACGAAAGGAGCCTTCTCTGTTTAGCCGTAGCACTTTTTGCAGGCCGTGAAACCTCTCTGTTTTGCGGTCGAAAGAGACACCTTTTCCGGGTCTTTCATGCCACTGCAAGAGGACCTGCTGTGATACTTCTTTCCTCCATGGGTCGGTATCCAGACCTGCTGCTCGGTTTTGTTGACGGTGGAGATCGTCTGTGCTGCCGCGACAGGCTGAGCCGCTGCCGTAGTGCCAGAGCCGCCCGCCAACGCCGCCGGGCTGTACAAAACGCTCAGGCAGAGGGCCAGCGCCGCCGCGAGGATTCGGAATTTCTTTTTCATTTTGTTGTTCTCCTTTCTTTTTTATCGCAATTTTCAAAAATAGCGCCTATCGAAACAGCATATTTGCGATATGCAGTTTGCGGATGTTGCTTGTGCATTAAAAACGCAAACTGCTATAAGAGCAGATTTCCTATGAAAAGCCTAACAGTGCCATCTTCCATCTTCAAGTAAAAAGATGCGTCAAAATTCGTTCCCTAGTCTTTTCAGCTTCATTATATAACATTTTGTTTTATATATCAATATAACGATTCGTTATTCATATACTTCTGTTTGTAAGCATCCATCCAAACAGAGGATTTTATGTATTATCGTATTCGTGACTTGCGCGAAGACCATGACCTGCTTCAGAAAGATATTGCCGCCTATCTGAAATGCACACAGGTCTGTTATTCCAACTACGAAATGGGAAAGCGCGACATTCCCACGGATGTATTAAAGGCGCTTGCCCTCTATTACGACACCAGTGTCGATTATCTTCTCGGCTTGACAGATGAGCCAAAGCCCTATCCTCGTGCACATCAAGCATCTTAGCGCAACAAAATGACCCCCGCCGGGAACATCTCTCAGCGGGGGTCTTGCTCTTTCGAAAACGCTTTACTTCGCCAGCAGCTCCTCCGCCAGCGCATCCATCTGCGCCTCGGCGGCGGGGTTGGAGGCAGAGCGGAGGGTAACGACAGTGTCACAGACGGTGATGTTCTTCATGCCCTCCAGCTCGGCGCGCATGAGCTTTGCGGCCATGGGTGCCCAAGTGCCGTTCTCCATCAGGGCGATGGTGCGGCTCTGGAAGGCCTTGGTCTTGAGGTGGGTCAGCAGGTTTTCCATCGGCGGGAAGAGGAAGCCGTCGTAGGTGGCGCAGGCCAGCACGGTCTTGCCGCAGCGGAAGGCCTCCGTGACGGCGTAGGAGACATCGACCCGGGTCAGGTCGATCTCCACCACCTTTGCCCCCTTGGCCCGGAGCTTGTCGGCCAGAGTGTGGGCGGCGGCGCGGGTGTGGCCGTGGATGGAGGCGCTGGCCACCAGGATCTTCTCCGGCTCCTCGGCCCTGTAGCTGGACCACATATCGTAGTAGTTCAGGTATTTGCTGAGGTCGCCGGTGAGGACGGGGCCGTGCAGCGGGCAGATGGTGGCGATGTCCAGCGCAGCGGCCTTTTTCAGCAGGGCCTGCACCTGCGGGCCGTACTTGCCCACGATGTTCAGGTAGTAGCGGCGGGCCTCGCTGGCCCAGTCGGCCTTCTCGTCGAACTTTGCCACAGCGCCGAAGCGGCCGAAGCCGTCGGCGGAGAAGAGGACCTTCTCGGTGGACTCATAGCTCACCATGACCTCGGGCCAGTGGACCATCGGCGCAAAGACGAAGGTGAGGGTGTGTGCGCCCAGCGAGAGGCTCTCGCCGTCCTTCACGACGACGCGGCGCTCCTTGGCGATGGCCTCCGGGCCGAAGAACTGCTCCATATACTGGAAGGTCTTGGCGTTGCCCACCACCTGCATCTCGGGGTAGAGGGCGGCGAGGCGGGCCACATTTGCGCCGTGGTCCGGCTCCATGTGGTGGACGACGAGGTAGGCGGGCTTCTCCCCTGCCAGCGCCTCGGTGACGTTTGCCATCCACTCGTCGGTGGCACGCACGTCCACCGTGTCGAGGATGGCGGTCTTCTCGTCCCGGATGATATAGGAGTTGTAGCTGACGCCGGTGGGCACCGGGTACTGGCTCTCGAACAGGTCAATGGTGGTATCGTCCACACCCACGCCAAGGATGGCGCTGCTGATATTCTTTACGCTCATAAGCACATTCCCTCTCTGCTGTTTTGTGTATGACATACCGCAGTCGGCAGTATTTTTCAAGAATCGTTCTTAGTATAGCACAGCCTGCCCCCTTCGTCAACTATTTATCAGGCCGGGCAGCAGGCCGAGGCTCTACTCCTGTGGAATATAAGACCAAGTTCCAATATAATAACGTATCTATGTTATATATTCCATGTTGGTCAGTTTGGCCAACTTGCCTTTGCTGGCCAAGTTCCAACTTGGTCACCTCCGTCGAAGTTGGTCTCCTTGGCCAAGTTCGATTTTCGGCGATGCACCGCCGTTAATTTCCAACTTGGTCAGATACCCCGCCTGTCTCGGAGAGCGCACTTGGCAGCTCGTTCATGTCGTCGATCTCGAGGAGGGCGCTGGCGCTGGCCTCGTCGAGGCTCTGGACGCTGCGCAGCTTCCGGCTGATGGCGCGGCTGCGGACGCCGATGAGCTTGTCCAGCTCCTCGTCGGTCTGGCGCAGGCGCTGCTGCATCTTGGTGAGGCCCTGCCCGAACTTGTCGAACTCGGTCTTCACCGCGCCCAGCAGCTGCCACACCTCGCCCGAGCGCTTCTGGATGGCGAGGGTCTTGAAGCCCATCTGTAAGCTGTTCAGCAGGGCCGCCATGGTGCTGGGGCCTGCCACGTTGACCTGATAATCCCGCTGCAAGACCTCCAGCAGCCCGGCGTTCACCACCTCGGCATACAGGCCCTCAAAGGGCAGGAACAGGATGCCGAAGGCCGTGGTATAGGGCGGCTCGACGTACTTTTCCCGGATGTCCTTTGCCTCGCTGCGGAGGACCATTTCCAGCGCGTGGCGGGCGTTCTCCACGGCCTGTGCGTCGCCGGAGGCGTAGGCGTCCTGCAGGTGGCCGTAGGTGTCGCCGGGGAACTTGGAGTCGATGGGGAGCCAGACGCTGCCGCCGTCCGCGCCCGGCATCTTGATGGCGTATTCCACCCGCTGGGTGCTGCCCGGGATGGTGGCGACGTTGGTGTCGTACTGCTCAGGGGCCAGAATTTCTTCGAGGATGGCCCCCAGCTGGATCTCGCCGAGGATGCCGCGGGTCTTGACGCCCGAGAGCACCTGCTTCAGGCCGCCCACATCGGCGGCAAGGGACTGCATCTCGCCCAGACCCTTGTACACCTGCTCGAGCTGCTGGTTGACGGCCTTGAAGCTCTCGGTGACCCGCTTCTGCAGGGCGTCCTGAAGCTGCTCGTCCACCGTGTGGCGGATCTCATCCAGCTTGCGGGCGTTCTCGGCCTGAAGCGTCGCCATGCTCTGGGTGACGGCCTGACGCAGCTGCTCCATCTGCTGGGTGTTGGCCTGCTCGAGGCTGCGCAGCCGCTGCTCAAGGATGCGCTGCTGGCTGTCCTGCCCCTGCCCCAGCGTGGTGCTCATCCCCTGCACGGCAGTCTGGAGCGTCTCGCTGACGCTGCGGATGGCGGCGTAGTTCTGCTGGGCCACGGCATCCTGCCGGGCGCTGAAGTCCTTGGCCTGTGCGGCAAGCTGCTGCTCCAGCCAGCTCTTCAGGGCCTCGTCGTCCTTCGGCTCCTTCAGCAGGCGGCTGGTGCGAGCCAGCAGCACCGCCATCATCAGGCAGATGGCGACGAGCAGCAGGGTGTACACGAACGCAAGATATTCCATTTACTTTACTTCCTCAAATCTCAAAACTTCTTTGGTGGTGACCCTTTCCTCCCCGGCAAGGCCCACGCCGTCGGCCTCCATCTCCCCGCTCTGGTTGTCGTAGGGGTCGCTGCGGAAGCCCGTCATCGGCGGGTCGAAGGGGGCCTCGAAGGCGCTGTTGGCCACCATCCGGCCTGTGTCCAGACTGCCGAAATAGTGGCGGCGGAGCATCTCATCGCCCCGGCGTGCCATGGAGGCACCATAGGAGCAGTCGGCGTACATCCAGCCCTTGGGCGCGATGTAGAACCGTGCCCAGTCGTGGCAGCCCGCATCCCCCGGGGCCACCGCAAGGCCGCTCTCCCAGCGGGCCGGGATGCCCGCGATGCGGCAGAGGGTGATGAAGGTGAGGGCCATGATGCCGCAGTCGCCCCGGCGGCTGCGGGCGCAGTTCTCGGCGATGGACTCATGGACGAAATAGGAGGGCTGGAAGTGATAGCGGACGTTCAGGGTGACGTAATCGTAGATGCGCTTCGCCTTCTCCGCCGGGCTGGTGACGCCCTCGGTGAGCTGGGCCGCCAGCGCCCGCAGATAGGGCGTAAAGACGATGTGGGGCGCTTCCTCGCCGGTGTAGAAGTCCGGCTGCTCCGGGTCGGGCGTGAAGGAGAGCGGGTCGGCGTAGACCGCCGTTTCGCGGTAGCTGTACTCCGCGCCGAAGGTGCGGTTCTCGGCAAGGTCGGCCTCCCAGTACACGGTGCGCTGGGGCGCGTCCTCGGCGGCGATGTGGCCGGGCGTCTCGGTGAAGGCGTCCAGCGTGATATGGCTCTGGGACGGGCAGGCGGCAGGCAGGGCCAGCCACGCCCGGACATGGACGGTGTCCCGGCCCTCGGCTCTCGCCTTTTCCAGCGCGGCGGCGAAGGCCTCGTCCGACATCCGGATGCTGGTGCGGAGGGTGATGTCGGCGCTGGCGCTCCCCTCCTGCATCATCTTTTCGCAGAGGCGGTGACGCTCCTCGTTCTTATTGTTGGGGGCGTCCGGGGTCTTTTTCCGGGCGGCGAGGTCGGCGTGGGTGGCCAGCAGGGTCTCGGCGAACCGCTCCTGATACCGCTTTTCCCCCTCCACGAACCGCCAGTCCATCCGGCCCTCCCAGTCGAGGGCGCGGAACTCCTCCGCCGTGAACCCCTTCACCCGCTCCTGCATCCGGGCGATGGCCTCGGCCTCCGTCCAGCAGTATTCCCCGGGCAGACGGCGCATGATCTCCTTCTGGACGGTCAGCGCCTCCCGCAGGGCGTCCACGCCGTGGGGCGTGGGGTTCTCGGGCGGGACGTATCCCTCCGGCGCAGCGCTGCCGTTGGTGGCAGGGCTGTTCTGGGTCTTGGTCCAGTCCTCGGCCAGCAGCCGGTCGATGCGGGCGATGGCCTCCTTGTAGTATCCGGCTGCCTTCAGCCGGGCGATGTCGTCGGGCAGGCCCACGTTCAGGCTGCGGATGCATTCATTCAAATCGTACATATCCTTTCCCTCTTTTCTTTATTCTTCCGAAACGCTCTTCCAGAATGCAGCGGCGTCGGCTACCCAGCCCTCCGCGTCGGTGCCCACGCCGATGCCGACGCCGTGCTTGGCGTCGTCGTAGGCCTGCACCCGGTTGGGCACGCCGTTGTCCCGCAGGGCCTTGGCAAGGGCCGGCCCCTGCAGCGGGTAGACGAAGGCCATGAGCATCTTGTCGTTCCGGCCATACCACAGGAAGGTGGGCGGGTAGTCCGGCGTCACCAGCTTCGAGACCGTGTAGGAGTAGTAGCGCCTTTCCAGCCGGTCGGTGTCCATCAGGAGATGGTAAGCGGGCTTTGCCTCCAGAAAGTTGTTGATGGGGTAGGCCATCAGCAGTGCGCCGGGCTTCGGGACGCCGTAGCGGCCCCAGCCCTTTTCCTCATTGCCGAAGACGCCCGCGATCTGCCCGCCGGAGGAGTAGCCCAGCAGGGCGTAATCCTCGGTGGAGACGCCGAAGGTGTCTGCGTTCGCCAGCACGAAGCGGATGGCCCGGGCAAGGTCTTCCATCGGGGCGTCGTCCCCGGCCTCGAGGCCGATGCGGTAGCGCAGGGAGAAGACGGCGTACCCCTGCTGGTGCAGCTCCCACGCCGTGGACACGCCGCCCCGCAGCTCGCCGCTGTAGTAGAGCGAATTGCCCGACAGCACGATGGCGAACTTTGCCCCCGGCTGCTCTGCGGGGCAGTAATACAGCTCCGCGTGGGCGCGGGAGGGCATGGCGGCGATCTCCTCCTCCGAATAGAGCGGGTACGTCACCTGCACCCCGTCGTGGTACACCTGCGCCAGATAGTTCAGCCCCGCCGCGCAGGCCTCCGCCGATGTGTCGTCCACCACCTCGGCCAGCGTCTCATCGTCCCGGCTGGTGGAGAGCTTTTCGCAGTCCCGCTCCCATACATAGGTGTAGGTGTAGAGGCCGCTGGCCCGGATGTCGGGGTCGTCGCGGATCTCTTTCATGGTGGTCTGGGGCGTGATGCTGGCCGCAGAGGCCGGGAGAGCGAGGAGGCCGAGCATCAGCGCAGAGGCAGTGAGTCGTTTCCAATCCATCTTCTTGTCTCCTTTTTTCGGAGCAGCCGAATTGCATTTTGCGGCAAAGAGGTCTATAATAGTTCCTGCCCCGAACGGGTATTTTCTCTATTGTATCACAACCGTGATGATTGTCAAAAAGATTTCTGCCCGGGAGGGGCTTTTTTCCATGCTGACCAATTACCACACCCACACCACCCGCTGCGGCCACGCCGAGGGCACCGAGGAGGAGTACATCCTCACGGCCCTGCGCTGCGGCTACAAGGTGCTGGGCTTTTCCGACCACACCCCGTGGGCCTACGCCACGCCCGGCTTCGTCAGCCATATCCGGATGCTGCCCGCCCAGCTGGACGACTACGTCCTGACGCTGCGAAGCCTGCGGGAGAAGTACGCCGACCGGCTCCATCTCCACATCGGCCTCGAGGCCGAGTATTTCCCGGCCTATCTGGGCTGGCTGAAGGAGGAGACCGAGCGGCTGGGCATCGAGTACCTCATCCTCGGCTGTCACTACGACACCACCGACGAGCAGGACGCCAAGGCCCGGCGCTTCGGCGGCAGCGCCTCCCCGGCCCACGGCAGACGGTACGCCGAGCAGGTGGAACGGGCGCTGGAAACGGGGCTATACCGGTATCTGGCCCACCCCGACCTTTTCCTGAACCGGATGACGGCCTTCGACGCCGAGGCCGAGAAGGCCTGCCGGGAGGTCTGTGCCGCAGCGGCGCGGCTGGACATCCCCCTCGAGTACAACATGGCGGGCCTGACGCTCCAGCGCCGCCCCGACGGCTCGCTGGGCTACACCCGGGACGAGTTCTGGCGCATCGCGGCGGAGTATCCGGTCAGGGCCATCGTGGGCTGCGATGCCCACGCCCCCTCGGAGCTGGACGTCGTCCCTCTCATCGAGGAGAAGAGGGCCTTTCTGCAGGGGCTTGGCATCCCGGTGCTGGACACCCTGCCGGGGCTGGAGTGAGAAGTCATTGCACAGACGGGCCGCATCTGCTATACTGGGATAAACTGGGATAAGAGGAATGGTGCAGGGCGCATTGGGGCGCTCTGCCGGGGAAAGTATCATGAGCAATATCACTGTCCGGCCGATGACGCCGGAGGACTGGGCCGCTGTGTCCGAGATCTACTTGGAGGGCATCGCCACCGAGCACGCCACCTTCCAGACCACCTGCCCGCCCTACACGGCGTGGGACGCCTTCCACATCAAGGAATGCCGCCTCGTCATTCTGGACGGCGGCGAGCTGGCGGGCTGGGCCGCGCTGCGCCGCATCGACCCCCGCTGGTGCTACCGGGGCGTGGCCGAGGTGAGCATCTACGTCGGCGAGAAGTTCCGGGGCCGGGGCCTCGGCTCCCGGCTGCTGACGGCCCTCTGCGAGGCGTCGGAGCAGGAGGGCTACTGGACGCTCCACTCCACAGTCTTGCAGGACAACACCGCCAGCCTCGGCCTCCACACCAAGTGCGGGTTCCGGGTCGTGGGGCGGCGGGAGCGGATCGCCCGGGACTGTCATGGCCGCTGGCTGGACACCTACCTGATGGAGCGCCGCGCCAGAGCCGATGAGCCTGCGGGGTATAAGAAATTATAAGAAAAGAGCTGCTGTATATGACGTACAGCAGCTCTTTTTCGTATGGAACAAGCCCTTTACCACTCATTCTCCCCTGCGTCGGCATCGGCCACGCGGGTACGCTGGAACATACTCTCCAGCACGGCGCAGTATTTGTCGGCCAGACAGACGATGATGGCCTCCCGGCAGGTGGGCACATGGCGGAAGGTCAGGGGCCACATATGGCTCGAGATGATGTTCTGCTCCTTCTTGGTGATGGCAAAGCAGCGCTCCGCGTTGACGCAGGCAGAGCCGGGGTGAGCGAAGCCGTGCATCTCGAACAGACGGCGCAGGCCGTGGAAGGAGCTGCGCTTGTGCCAGTCGTAGAGATAGAAGTCGTGGAGGAAGGCCCCCACGGCCAGCGATGTCTCGTCCGCACCCAGATGGAAGCGGCGGTTGAGCCAGAAGCTCACCAGCACCACGTTCTTGCAGTGCTGGTAGGTGGTCACATCGCCGTGCTGGATAAACTCCCGCATCCGCTGCACCTCAGGGTGCTGGTCGTATCGCATCAGGATGGCGGCAAGGCGCTGGCGCTCCAGATCAGAAAGCTGCATTGAAAAGTTTCCTTTCTTTCCATCATAAAAGGCTCTCCCCTTGGGAGAGCTGGCGCGAAGCGTCTGAGAGGGCAAGGACGCTGGCAGAGAGTCGTGTTGACGCGGCGATAATATCGCTCTGACAAAGAGACAGCTTATCGCTGTATAGCGGCTCTCGGGCAACAGGCTTGCCCTCTCCGTCACCTACGGTGACACCTCTCCCAAAGGGAGAGGCTTACGAACGAAGCTGCACCGGGTTCGAATTTCCGAAGTTCTCAGCCTCGGTGGGGTTCGAGCGCCGGAGGTTCAGGTCCACGAGGTACTGCTTGCCGTCACCCAGCTCTTCGAGCTGCGCCAGCTTGGCCTTGGCGGAGGCCTCATCCGGATACCACTGGATGAGGAAGAAATTCTCCGCCTCCACGCCGTAATAGAGCCACTGGCCGTCGGCGCGGAGCAGGTCGTCCAAATGGTCCACCTCGTCGCCGTCGGTCAGGCCTAGGCCCTCTTCGGCGTAGATATTTTCCGGCTCCACCTGCAGCACTTCGATGACCTGAATGGCGCTCTGGAGGTATTCGTCCTGCGAGATGCTCTTGTCGGACAGCTCCCAGCCCGTCAGGAATGCCTGCATCAGCAGGTCTTTGACCGAGATCTTCTTTTCCATGTACGTTTCCTTCTTCCTCGTTTGTTTCCGCTGACCAGTATACCCTTAAATCTTGGGCAGGTCAACCATAAAATTATGAATTTTTTGTAGAAATGTCCAATTCACCGCAGGTCGAACCCGAACGTCCGCCCCAGCCACTCGAGGCAGAGCGTCACCCAGCGGGCGCGGTGCCGGTCGGCGGCGTCCACCTCGGCGGTGCTGATGCTGGTGCCGTGGACCCCCTGCTCAAAGAGATGCGCCTCGCAGGCCACGCCCGCCCGCCGCAGGGCCGAGACCAGCAGCAGCGTGTTCTCCACCGGGACGGTCCTGTCCTCCATGGTATGCCAGACGAAGACCGGCGGTGTGTCGGGCGTGATCTTATCCTCCAGACCGAAGGCCCTCTGTGCGGCGGCGTCCTCACTGCCCGCCAGCTGGATGAAGCTGCCCCGGTGGGCATACTCCCCCGCCGTGATGACCGGGTAGCCCAGAATGACCGCGTCGGGCCGCTGCTGCGCCGTCTCGCCCGGGATGTCCAGCACTGCGCCGGACAGGGCCAGATGCCCGCCCGCCGAGAAGCCGCAGACGGCTATTTTATCCGGCAGGATATGCCATTCCTCCGCGTGCTGCCGCAGCAGCCCCAGCGCCTCGCTGAGCTGGCGGAGAGGCCGGTAGTCCCGTGCCCCTTTCCCCACGCTGTAGGTCAGCACGGCGGTGTGATAGCCCGCCGCCGCGAACTGCAGGGCCACCGGGTCGCCCTCCCGGGGGCTGACGTGGCTGTATCCTCCGCCGGGCACCACCAGCACCAGAGGCCGCTGCTTCACCGTGGGCATGGCGTCCAGCGACGCCCGCAGGCAGACGGTCAGCGTCCCGCCGCCCTCAAGTTCCAGCTGTATTTGCTGCATCGTTCCGTTTTCCTCCTCTTTTATACAGATTACTCCGGCCCATTATACGGCTTCGGCAGGGCAAAGTAAAGCCAAACGCCGCCCCGCCGGGAAAGTTTTTTGAACTTTTTATGAAAGCCCTTGATTTTTATCTCCTGCCGGTGTATATTAGCACTCGAAAGTTATGAGTGCTAAGTTCCCGTGAGCAGTCAACCACTCCGGGTGCTGGCATTGAATCTGATAAAAAGAGGTTTTGTATTATGGCGAAAAAAGAATTTCAGGCCGAAAGCAAAAAGCTGATGGACATGATGATCAACTCCATCTACACCAACAAGGAGATCTTCCTGCGGGAGCTGATCTCCAACGCTTCGGACGCCATCGACAAGCTGTATTATAAGAGCCTGACCGACCCCTCCGTCGGCATGAACAAAGGCGATTTCCGCATCCTGCTCACCCGCGACAAGGACAGCCGCACCCTTACCATCTCCGATAACGGCATCGGCATGACGAAGGAGGAGCTGGAGCAGAACCTCGGCACCATCGCCCACTCCGGCTCCCTCGACTTCAAGAAGGACAACAAGGACGAGAACATCGACATCATCGGCCAGTTCGGCGTCGGCTTCTACTCCGCCTTCATGGTGGCCGACAAGGTGACGGTCATCTCCAAGGCCTACGGCTCCGACGAGGCATGGCAGTGGGAGTCCAGCGGTGCGGACGGCTATGAGCTGGAGCCTGCCCAGAAGGAGACGGCGGGCACCGACATCATCCTCCACATCAAGCCCGACACCGAGACCGACCACTACGACAACTTCCTCGACGAGTATGGCATCGTGGCCATCGTCAAGAAGTACAGCGACTATGTCCGCTACCCCATCCAGATGGAGCGGGAGAAGAGCCGTCAGAAGCCCGAACCCGACCCCAAGCCCGAGGACTACAAGCCCGAGTGGGAGACGTACACCGAGCTGGAGACCCTGAACAGCATGGTACCCATCTGGAAGAAGCAGAAGAGTGAAGTCACCGACGAGGAGTACGCCAGCTTCTATAAGGATAAGTTCAACGACTACGCCGACCCCGCCCGGGTCATCGTCAGCCGCACCGAGGGCACCGCGAACTACAACGCCCTGCTCTTCGTGCCCAGCCACCGCCCCTACGACTTCTACACCAAGGACTACGAGAAGGGTCTGGCCCTCTACGCCTCCGGCGTCCTCATCATGGAGAAGTGCGGCGACCTGCTGCCCGACTACTTCAGTTTCGTCAAGGGCATCGTGGACAGTCAGGACCTGAGCCTGAACATCAGCCGCGAGATGCTGCAGAAGGACAGCCAGCTCAAGCTCATCCACAACGCGCTGGAAAAGAAGATCAAGAACGAGCTGCACGCCATGCTGGCCAACGACCGCGAAAAATACGAGAGCTTCTGGAAGGAGTTTGGCCGTCAGCTGAAGTTCGGCGCTTACTCCGACTACGGGATGCACGCCGAGCTTCTGCGCGACCTGCTGCTGTTCTGGTCTGCCAAGGAGCAGAAGATGGTCACGCTGCAGGAGTACGTCGAGAAGATGCCCGCCGAGCAGAAGTACATCTACTTTGCCGCAGGCGACTCCACCGACCGTCTGGCCAAGCTGCCCGCCGCCGAGCTGGTCATGGACAAGGGCTATGATGTCCTGCTGCTGACCGAGGATGTGGACGAGTTCTGCCTGCAGATCATGCGCACCTATCCCCGCAAGGATGCCGAGGGCAAGGACGGCACCGTGGAGTTCAAGAATGTCAACAGCGGCGACCTCGGCCTCGAGACTGAGGACGAGAAGAAGGCCGCCGAGGAGGCCAACACCGCCAACAAGGCCCTGTTCGACGCCATGAAGGACGCTCTGGACGGCAAGGTCAAGGAGGTCAAGGTCTCCACCCGCCTGAAGGATCACCCCGTCTGCCTGTCTGCCGACGGCCCGCTGTCCATCGAGATGGAGAAAGTCCTCTCCAAGCAGCCCGGCAGCGAGGGCGTCAAGAGTGACAAAGTTCTGGAGCTGAACGTCAACCACCCCGTCTTTGCTGTGCTGAAAGCCGCACAGGAGGCCGGCGATACCGACAAGCTCAAGAAGTACAGCGCCCTGCTCTACGCACAGGCACAGCTCATCGAGGGCCTGCCCGTGGATGACCCCGCCGCCTATGCCGAGGCCGTGTGCAGCCTGATGCAGTAATGCGTTTCCGGCCGGAGGGCTTTGCTCCCTTGCTCTCCGCCCGACATCATACTCTCTTCCCTTAATATCCTTTCACCGAAGTGCCGCGTTCCGCCCTGCCGACGGAACGCGGCCTTTATTTTTTCTCCATATCATCCCTCCGCCTCCGTCGGGGCGCAGCGGGCAGAGGTTTTTGTGCAGTTACACAATGCTTTTTCGGTTTCGAAAAAACTTTTGTCTCAGTTGCATTTTATCCCGGAGCTTTGCTCCGCTCCCCTGTCGGACAGCCCCAGCAGGGCTTTTTTGCAACTTTTCATTCAGATGCAACAATAAGACATGGTTTTTTGGAGGCAAATCCTTTACTATAGGGATAGAAGCGGGTGGTTCCCGCACCACCCGGAAGTAAAATGTATCTGTCTGTCAGGAGGAAGATTCCATGATGAAGTCCATTCCCGTATGGAAGCAGGAGCTGTCCGGCGGCGTCCACGCCGCGCGCCTCGCCTCCCTGTATTGCTGCGCACCCGCCGAGACGGCCTCCGAGGCCGCCCGCTACGCCGCCGTGCTGGACGGTCTGGAAAAGACCTTCGGCCCCCACGCTGAGGCCGGTCTTTACAGCGCCCCCGGCCGCACCGAGATCGGCGGCAACCACACCGACCACCAGCATGGCCGTGTGCTGGCCGGCAGCGTGAACATCGACATGATCGCTGCCGCCGCCCCCAACGACAAGGGCCAGCTCCGGGTCCAGAGCGAGGGCTACGACCTGTGCATCATCGACCTCGACGACCTCGGGGCCCGCAAGGAGGAGGAGAACACCACCGCCTCCCTGCTGCGCGGCGAGTGCGCCGCCTTCACCCAGCGGGGCGCAAAGCTCACCGGTCTGGATGTCTACATCTCCTCCAACGTGCCCAAGGGCAGCGGCGTCTCCTCTTCTGCCGCTTTCGAGGTCCTCATCGGCGTCATCCTGAACGACTGCTTCATGGCCGAGAAGGTCTCCCCCATCGTCATCGCCCAGATCGGCCAGTGGGCCGAGAACGTCTACTTCGGCAAGCCCTGCGGCCTGATGGACCAGATGGCCTCCAGCGTGGGCAACATCATCACCATCGACTTCGCCAGCCCCGCCAAGCCGGTCGTCGAGCCGGTGGCCGTAGACTTCTCTAAGGCGGGCCTTGCCCTCTGCATCCTCGACTCCGGCGCAGACCACGCCGACCTGACCGATGAGTACGCCGCCATCCCCGCCGAGTGCCGCGCCGTGGCCGCTGTCTGCGGCGGCGAGGTGCTGCGGGATGTCCCCTTCGAGACCTTCCTCGCAAAGCTGCCCGAATGCCGCAGACAGTGCGGCGACCGGGCCGTCCTCCGCGCCTTCCATATCTACGCCGACAACGACCGGGTGGCAAAGCAGGTGGCTGCTCTCCGCGACGACGACTTCGACACCTTCCTCCGCCTCGTGAACGAGTCGGGCCGCAGCAGCTGGGAGTACCTGCAGAACGTCATCCCCGCAGGCTACAAGGAGCATCAGGAGGTGGGCGTCACCATCGCCGCCGCAAAGCATCTGCTGGGCGGCAAGGGTGCAGTCCGCGTCCACGGCGGCGGCTTTGCCGGTACGGTGCAGGCCTTTGTGCCCGTCGAGATGCTGGCCGAGTTCAAGGCCGGCATGGAAGCCATCCTCGGCGAGGGCCGCTGCCACGTCCTCTCCATCCGCCCGGAGGGAGGCGCTGTCCTGTGATCTCCACCGCCATCCAGCAGCTCGTCAACTATGGTCTGGACACCGGGCTTATCCTGCCCGACGACGAGATCTACATCCGCAACCAGCTCCTCATGACCATGCAGCTCGACAGCTTCACCGAGCCGGAGGGTGAGGTCTGCTACGCCGACCTCGAGAGCATCCTGAAGGCGCTGGTGGACGATGCCGTGGCCCGGGGTGTCTGCGACGACAGCCCCACGGCCCGCGACCTCTTCGACACCAAGCTCATGGGCGTGCTGACTCCCCGCCCCAGCATCGTGCGGGCCAACTTTGAGGAGCGGTATGAGACGGACGGCCCGCAGGCCGCCACCGACTGGTTCTACCAGTTCAGTCAGGACACCGACTACATCCGCCGCTACCGCATCAAGCGGGACCTCAAGTGGGTCACCAAGACCCCTTACGGCGACCTTGACATTACCATCAACCTCTCGAAGCCCGAAAAGGACCCCAAGGCCATCGCGGCGGCAAAGCTCGCCCCCCAGAGCGCCTACCCCAAGTGCCAGCTCTGCGTGGAGAACGAGGGCTATGCCGGCCGGCTGAACCATCCCGCCCGCGAGAACCACCGCATCATCCCGCTGACCATCAACGACAGCGCGTGGAATTTCCAGTACAGCCCCTACGTCTACTACAACGAGCACTGCATCGTCTTCAACAGCCAGCACACCCCCATGAAGATCGAGCGTGCCACCTTCCGCAAGCTGCTGGACTTTGTGGCCCTCTTCCCCCACTACTTCGTGGGCAGCAATGCCGACCTGCCCATCGTGGGCGGCAGCATCCTGAGCCATGACCACTTTCAGGGCGGCCACTACGAGTTCGTCATGGCCAAAGCCCCCATCGAGAAGGCATGGGTCTTCCCCGGCTTTGAGGACGTGGAGGCCGGCATCGTCCACTGGCCCATGAGCTGCATCCGGCTGACCTGCGCCGATGACGAGCGCCTCGTGGAGCTGGCCGACAAGATCCTGACCGCATGGCGGGGCTACACCGACGAGAGCTGCTTTGTCTACGCCGAGACCGACGGCGAGCCGCACAACACCATCACCCCCATCGCCCGGATGCGGGATGGCAAGTTCCAGCTCGATCTGGTGCTGCGCAACAACATCACCACGCCGGAGCATCCGCTGGGCGTCTATCACCCCCACGCAAAGCTCCACCATATCAAAAAAGAAAACATCGGCCTCATCGAGGTCATGGGTCTCGCCGTCCTGCCCAGCCGCCTGAAGGCAGAGATGGCTGATGTGGAGACCGCTCTCGCGGCCCACACTCCCGCCGCCGAGTACGGCGAGAGCATCCAGAAGCACGCCGAGTGGGCGATGGACATCCTCGCCCGTCACCCGGAGCTGAACGCCGAAAACGTCCACAGCATCGTACAGGACGAGGTCGGCCACGTCTTCGAGCAGGTGCTCGAGGACGCCGGCGTCTACAAGATGGACGTCGCAGGCCGCGCAGGCTTCGAGCGGTTCCTTTCTACGATTTGATCCAGCAAAAAAGGCTGTTGCTTTTGCCGCAACAGCCTTTTTCCTTATAACTTTTTACTGCTTGCCTAATTGCCAGAACGCCACGGCGCTGGCGGCAGCGACATTCAGCGAATCCACGCCGTGGGACATGGGGATCTTCACGGTATAGTCGCAGGACGCGATGGTGCTGGCGGCCAGACCGTCACCCTCGGTGCCCAGCACGATGGCAAGCTTCGGCTCTCTGGCCAGCTGCTCGTCGTCGATGCTCACCGAGCGGTCGCTGAGGGCCATCGCCGCCGTCTTGAAGCCGAGGGCGTGGAGGACGTCCATCCCCTTCTCCGGCCAGTCTGCCGGGCTGTCGCCCAGCTGCCCCCAAGGCACCTGAAACACCGTGCCCATGCTGACCCGGACAGCGCGGCGGCAGAGCGGGTCGCAGCAGGAGGGATTGATGAGGACGGCGTCCATGTTCAGCGCCGCCGCCGAGCGGAAGATCGCCCCCACATTGGTGGAGTCCACGATGCCCTCCAGCACCGCCACCCGGCGGGCGTCCCGGCACAGCTCTTCCACCGGGCGGGGCGCGGGACGGCGGAATGCGCAGAGCACGCCCCGGGTCAGCTCAAAGCCGGTCAGCGCCGCCAGCAGCTCCCGGTCGGCGGTGTACACCGGCGCATCGCCGCAGCGGCTCAGGATGCCCGCCGCCGGGCCGGTGATCTGTCGGCGCTCCATCAGCAGGGACACCGGCTCATAGCCTGCGTCCAGCGCCCGGTCGATGACCTTCGGGCTTTCGGCGATGAAGATGCCTTTCTCCGGTTCGAGGCGATTGCGCAGCTGGTTCTGGGTCAGCCGGGCATAGGGGTCCAGCTCCGGCGCGTGGAAATCCGTGATCTCGATGATGTTGGGCATACAGACAGCCCCTCCTTCTCCTGCAAATGCTGTTTTTTGTATTCTACCACAGTCTGCGCCGCATTGCAAAGCATCGTGCATCCTGCGATACCCGCCCGGAATCGTCATTATTGATAAAAAATATCCCACAGTTTTTGACAAAACGCCAATTTTGCGTTATAGTATGGCATGGAGTTATTCTAGATATAAGGAGGAAGCTTTTATGCCGTCTCTCAAACCTCACGGACAGATGTCCGAAGCCTTCATCACCGCCCTTTTTCTCTCCGTCTCGGGCGGTCTGCAGGACGTTTATACTTATCTCTTCCGCGGCAAGGTCTTTGCCAACGCTCAGACCGGCAACATCGTGCTGATGTCGGTCCATGCCTTTGCGGGCGAGTGGGGCGAGGCCCTGCGGTATCTGGTCCCCCTGTGCGCCTTTGCGCTGGGCATCTTCGCTGCCGAGTTCATCCGCCTCAAGCTGAAGGAGATGCAGTGGCTTCACTGGCGTCAGCTGGTGGTGCTGTTCGAGATCCTGCTGCTCTTCGTCGTGGGCTTTCTGCCGCAGGAGCTGAACCTGCTGGCCAATTCCATCGTCTCCTTCTCCTGCGCGATGCAGGTGCAGGCCTTCCGCAAGGTGAACGGCTACGCCTTCGCCAGCACCATGTGCATCGGCAACCTGCGCAGCGGCATGGACTCTCTCTGTGCATGGCTGGTGGGCGGCAACGCCAAGGCCTTCGGCAAGGCGGTGCACTACTTCGCCATCATCTTCCTGTTCGCGCTGGGCGCAGGCATCGGCAGCGTGGCCCTGCTCCCCATGGCAGGCCGGGCCATCTGGCTGTCCTGCCTGCTGCTGGGCGTGAGCTTCTGCCTCATGTTCCTCAAGGAGGACATCGAGGAGCTGGAGCAGTTGGAACAGATGGAAGCCCACAAAAAATAATTGCGCCGAGGCCCCTCGTATGCTATACTATAAGATGTTTGTGTGACTCTCCGGCCTGCCGCACCACCGGGGTGCCGGAGTTGAAGTTGTAAAAACAGGAAGAGGAGCATTCCATGAAAATAGGCTTTGACAACGCGAAATATCTTCAGATGCAGTCCCAGCACATCCGGGAGCGCATCGCACAGTTCGACAACAAGCTCTACCTCGAGTTTGGCGGCAAGCTGTTCGACGACTACCACGCCTCCCGCGTGCTGCCGGGCTTTGAGCCGGACTCCAAGCTGCAGATGCTGCTGCAGCTCAAGGAGCAGGCCGAGATCGTCATCGTCATCAGCGCACAGGACATCATCAGCAGCAAGGTGCGCGGCGACTACGGCATCACCTACGACCTCGACGTCCTCCGCCTCATCGACGCTTTTCAGGGCATGGGCCTGTTCGTGGGCAGCGTCTGCGTGACCATGTACACCGCCGCCCCCGAAGTCGAAGCCTTTGAGAACAAGCTGAACAGCGTGGGCGTGCGCACCTTCCGCCACTACAAGATCCCGGGCTACCCCAACGATGTGGCCCGCATCGTCAGCGACGAGGGCTACGGCAAGAACGACTACATCGAGACCCAGCGCCCCCTCGTCGTCATCACAGCCCCCGGCCCCGGCAGCGGCAAGATGGCCACCTGCCTGTCCCAGCTCTACCATGAGCACAAGCGGGGCATCAAGGCGGGCTACGCCAAGTTCGAGACCTTCCCCATCTGGAACCTGCCCCTCAAGCACCCGGTCAACCTCGCCTATGAGGCCGCTACCGCCGACCTGAACGACGTGAACATGATCGACCCCTTCCATCTGGAGGCCTACGGCGTCACCACCGTCAACTACAACCGCGACATCGAGATCTTCCCGGTGGTCAATGCGATGTTCGAGCTGATCGCAGGCAAAAGCCCCTACAAGTCCCCCACCGACATGGGCGTGAACATGGCAGGCAACTGCATCGTGGACGACGAGGTCTGCCGCGAGGCATCCCGCAACGAGATCATCCGCCGCTACTTCAAGGCCCTCTGCGACCAGAAGACCGGCAAGAACGTGGACGGCGAGCTGTTCAAGCTGGAGCTGCTGCTGAATCAGGCCGGTCTGGCCGTCGGCGAGCGCCCGGTGGAGAAGCAGGCCCATGCCGTGGCCGAGCGCACCGACGGCGCGCCCGCCGCCGCCATCGAGCTGCCGGACGGCACCGTCGTCACCGGCAAGACCGGCCCCCTGCTGGGCGCGGCCTCCTCTGCCCTCCTGAACGCCCTCAAGAAGCTGGCCGGCATCGATCAGGAGATCGACCTCGTCTCCTCCCGTGCCATCGAGCCGATCCAGACCCTCAAGACCAACTACCTCGGCAGCCGCAACCCCCGCCTGCACACCGATGAGATCCTCATCGCGCTGTCCAGCTCTGCCGCCGAGAATGAGACTGCCGCCATCGCGCTGCGGCAGCTCTCCAAGCTCAAGGGCTGCGATATGCACTCCACCGTCATCCTGTCCAGCGTGGACACCGACACCCTCAAGCGTCTGGGGATGTACCTCACCTGCGAGCCTGCCTATGAGCAGGAGGACCGCAAGTACCACAAGCTGTAAGCGCCTCTGCGCATGACAAAAGCCGCTCTGTACCGTTTTTCGCAGTACAGAGCGGCTCTTTCTTTTGCTTGGGACGCCTCTCAGACGTGGGAGAGGCTGGGCGCACCGCCCGCGATCTCCTCAGCCGTCAGGGGCTTCGGCGCAGCGGGGGCGTTCAGACGCTCCTTTGCCACCGCCAGCATCAGCTTGATGCGGTTCTCCTGATTGACCTTGGTAGCGCTGGGGTCGTAGTCGATGGGGGTGATGTTGGCGCTGGGGTACAGGGCGCGGATCTTATTCACCATGCCCTTGCCCACGATGTGGTTCGGCAGGCAGCCGAAGGGCTGGGCGCAGACGATATTGCCGTAGCCGCCCTGCACCAGCTCGATCATCTCGGCGGTCAGCAGCCAGCCCTCGCCCATCTTCGCGCCCAGAGAGATGACCCCCTCGGGCTTTTCCACCAGCTCCTTGAAGGGGCCGGGGGCGTAGAAGCCGGCCTCCGATTCCGCTTTGAGCATGGAGCGCTCCACGCTGTCCAGCCAGTTGAGCAGCTGGTCGGTGCCCATCTTCATGGCCAGCTTGCCGCCGTAGAGGACGTGATCCTCGCCCATGTTGAAGATGCAGTACTGCACAAAGCCCATCAGGCCCGGGAAATTGACCTCGCAGTCCTGACTTTCGAGGAACTTCTGCAAATCGTTGTTGCCCAGCGGGCTGTACTTGACGTAGATCTCGCCCACGACGCCCACCTTGACCTTCGGCACGCGGGTGACGGGGATGGAGGCGAAGTCCTTGGCGATGAGGGGGAAGGTGTGCTTCATCTCGCGGGAGGTGAAGCCCTTGCCCGCCAGCAGCACCCGGCCCAGACGCTCCACCCAGAGGTCTACCATCCTGTCGGCAGCGCCCTTCTCGTTCTCGTAGGGGGCCACCTGATTGCGGAGGGCGCAGAGCATATCGCCGTAGAAGACGCTGGCGATGGCACGGCGGGCCAGCGGCAGGGTCATCTGGAAGCCGCTGTCCTTCTCGAGGCCCGAGAAGTTGAGGCTGGCCACCGGGATATTGGGGTAGCCTGCCTTGACCAGCGCCTTGCGGAGCAGATGGATGTAGTTGGAGGCACGGCAGCCGCCGCCCGTCTGGGTGATGAGCAGGGCCGTATGCTCGAGGTCATATTTGCCGCTGTTCAGCGCATCGAGGAACTGGCCGATGACCAGCAGCGCCGGATAGCAGGTGTCGTTGTGGACGTATTTCAGGCCCAGCTGCGCCACAGCGCTGCCGCAGTTGCCCAGTATCTCGCACTTGTAGCCGTCGTAGCGCAGGGCGTATCCCAGCAGACGGAACTGGGTGATGGCCATGTTGGGGATGAGGATGGTGTGGGTCTTCTTCATCTCCGGGGTGAATTTAGGGTAATTGTATTCCATAGGTTCCTCCTATGAGGTTACTTCTTATCTTCGTCCCGCTCGTCCAGCGCGGCGAACAGGCTGCGCAGGCGGATATTGACCGCGCCCAGATTGGTGATCTCATCGATCTTGAGCTGGGTGTAGAGCTTGCCGCCCTCCTGTAAGATCTCGCGGGTCTCATCGGTGGTGATGGCGTCCACGCCGCAGCCGAAGGACACCAGCTGCACAAGATCCATATCCTTCTGGGTGGTGCAGTACTTGGCGGCGGCATAGAGGCGGCTGTGGTAGGTCCACTGGTTCAGCACGCTGGTGGGGAACTTCTCCACCCGGTTGGAGATGCTGTCCTCGGTGACGACCGCCGCGCCGTGGCGGGTGATGAGGTGGTCGATGCCGTGGTTGACCTCCGGGTCCACATGGTAGGGACGCCCGGCCAGCACGATGATGCGCCTGCCCTGACGGCGGGCTTCGTCGATGATCTCGCTGCCCTTGACCCGGATCTGTGCCATATGGGCCTCGTACTCGGCGTAGGCGGCGTTGGCAGCCTCCTGCACCTCCTTCTCGGAGATGCCGCCGAAATACTTGGGCAGGATCTCCTTCGCCATCTTATGGACGAAGTCCTTCGGACGGTGGATGCCGACGTAGTCGTAGATGAACTTCTGGCCCTCCAGCTCGGGGCAGTTTCCGGCCAGCACCTCGGGGTAGTAGGCCACGACGGGGCAGTTGTAGTGGTTGTCACCCAGCCCCTCGTCGATGTTGTAGGTCAGGCAGGGGTAGAAGATGGCATCCAAATGCATCTGGGTCAGGGCCTTGATGTGGCCGTGGCTGAGCTTGGCCGGGAAACAGGCGGTGTCGCTGGGGATGGTGGCCTGACCGGCCAGATAGAGGCCGCGGCTGGACACCGGGCTGGTGTGGACGGCAAAGCCCAGCTTTGTCCAGAAAGCGTGCCAGAAAGGCAGCAGCTCGTACATATTCAGGCAGAGCGGGATGCCGATGGAGCCGCGCTTACCGGGCACAGGCTTATAGCCTGCCAGAAGCTGCTGCTTGTAGGCGTAGAGGTTGAGGCTGTTGTCCTCGCTCTTGCCGGTGACGGGCTTATCGCAGCGGTTGCCGGAGATGAACTTGCGGCCGTCGGCGAAGGTGTTGACGGTGAGCTGGCAGTGGTTGCCGCAGCCGCCGCACTTGACGCTGACCACCTTCTGGTCGAAGCGTTCCAGCTCCTCCTCGCTCATCATGGCAGAGGCGGTCTGGCCGTTCTTGCGGCACTGGCGCAGGCCGAAGAGGGCCGCGCCGTAAGCGCCCATCAGGCCGGCGATGTCGGGGCGGATGACCTCGACGCCCATCTCCTTTTCGAAGGCGCGGAGGACAGCTTCGTTGTAGAAGGTGCCGCCCTGCACGACGATCTTCCGGCCCAGCTCCTCGGGGCTGGAGGCGCGGATGACCTTATACAGCGCATTCTTGACGACGCTGATGGACAGGCCCGCCGAGATGTTCTCGATGGATGCGCCATCCTTCTGGGCCTGCTTGACCGAGCTGTTCATGAACACGGTGCAGCGGCTGCCGAGATCCACAGGACGGTCGGCAAAGAGGCCGAGGGCCGCAAACTCCTTGACGTCGTAGCCCAGCGCCTGCGCAAAGGTCTGCAAAAAGCTGCCGCAGCCGGAGGAGCACGCCTCGTTCAGGAAGATGTTGCTGATGGCACCGTCCTCGATCTTGAAGCACTTCATGTCCTGACCGCCGATGTCGATGATGAAATCCACGTCCGGCATGAAGTATTTCGCCGCCGTGAAGTGGGCCACCGTCTCCACGAGGCCGAAGTCGCAGCGGAATGCGTTCTTCACCAGCTCTTCGCCGTAGCCGGTGGTGGTCACGCTGGCCACCTTGAGGCCGGAGTGCTCTTTATAGAGCTTCAGCAGCTGCTCCCGGATGAGGGGCAGCGGGTTGCCGAGGTTGGGCTGATAGTTGGTGTAGAGGATCTGACTCTGCTCGTCCACGACCACCAGCTTGACGGTCGTGGAGCCGGAGTCGATGCCGATATGCACCGGGCCGCACTGGGCGCTGAATGCCACCCGGGGCACACTGTGGGACATATGGCGGGCGTGGAAAGCCTCATACTCCTCCTTGCTGGCGAACAGCGGCGGCTCGCTGGCATAGGTGGCCGTGGCGGCGTACTCGTCCAGCGCGGCGGCCACGTCCGACAGGACGAACTCCTTGTCGGCGTAGAGGGCAGCGCCCAGCGCGACATAGAGCAGGCTATGCTCGGGGCAGGTGCCGGTGACGCCCAGCGCCTCATCGAAGCTCTTGCGCAGCACGGTGCTGAAAGTCAGCGGCCCGCCCAGATAGAGGATGTTGCCCTGAATGGGTCGGCCCTGCGCCAGACCGGCGATGGTCTGGTTGACCACGGCCTTGTAGATGCTGGCGGCGACGTCCTCGGTCCTCGCGCCCTGATTGATGAGGGGCTGCACGTCGCTCTTGGCAAAGACGCCGCAGCGGGAGGCGATGGTGTATGTACGGGTGGCCTGTTCCGCCGCCTTGTTCATCTCATCTGCGCTCATCTTGAGCAGGGTCGCCATCTGGTCGATAAAAGCACCCGTACCGCCGGCACAGCTGCCGTTCATCCGGACTTCGGTGCCGTTGGTCAGGAACAGGATCTTCGCATCCTCACCGCCCAGCTCGATGACGCAGTCCGTCGCCGGGACGAACTTTTTGACCGCCACCCGGGTGGAGAACACCTCCTGCACGAAGGGCACGCCGCAGCTGTCGGCCAGACCCATGCCTGCCGAGCCGGAGATGCTGAGCAGCGCTTTCTGGCCGTGCAGCTGCTCTGCGTCGATGCGGCGCAGCAGCTCCTGCGCCTTCTCCAGAATATGGCTGTAGTGGCGCTCATATGTCGAATATAAAAGGGTATCGTTTTCATCCAGCACCACGCACTTGATGGTAGTGCTGCCGATGTCAAGACCTACTCTCACAGTTGTTTTTCCTCCTGAAGGACAATGCACTCTCCCTCTGCGCGCAAAGCGTTCCTGCCCGGGCAGAAGTTGTTTGCTAACGAATCAAATACTTGACCCGCATACACAGATATTATAGTCCAAATCCGTCCGACAATCAATCATTCGGGATTATTTTACACCTTAAAAACAGTAAATTCTTCTTCTAAAGTTAAACATTTTGTTAAATCTGCAAACTTTTCTGGGGATTTTTTGCCGTTTCTGCTAAGATTCTTTACCGTCCGTCAATTTTACAGCGCTCCCCTCCCACTCTCCCGCACAACGAAAAAGGCATCTGTCCTCTGCCCTACCGGCAGCAGTACAGATGCCTTTTTTCGTTCAGTATCTCCGCAGCAGGAGGATCTCCTGCGCTGCCCGGCTGGCGAATCGCGCCGCCCGGATGGCCTCTCCCTCCTCGGAGTGCAGCACCAGCTCCGGCGGGATGGCCTCGCCGGAGGCCAGCGGGAAAGCCACCTGCGCCCGGGTGCCGCCGCCGGGGCGGGCGGTCAGGGTCAGCTTCCAGCCGGCGCGGCGGCAGATGAGCCTGCAAATACGCAGGCCCAGCTTTGCGCCGCTGAGGAAGCGCCGGTTGTTCTCGATGGGGTCTTCTTCCATCAGGCCGCAGCCGTCATCCTCCACCCGGAGCACAGCACCGGTCTTTCTCTGCTTCAGGCTCACCCAGACCCTTCCGCCCGGGTCGCAGGCGCACAGGGCGTTGGAGATGAGGTGGAGCAGCAGCTGCTCTGCCTCGTCGGGTGCTCCCATGACGACGCAGCGCCCGACGCCCTCCCGCTCGGTCATGAGCTGGATCTCCAAGGACTTCTCGATGTCCGGAGCCATCCGTTCTGCCTTTTCCAGCAACTCGCTCACATCGAAGGGCTGCAGTTCGCACGGCTCTCCATTTTCCAGCCGATAGAGCAGCATGGCGTTGTGTACGGTGCGGCTCACCCGGGCAGACTCTATCTGGATATCCGAAAGCGCCTGCCGGGTGGGCAGGTCGGCCGACGCCAGCAGATGCATCTGAAGATATTCCCGGTTCTGGTCGATGATGCCGAGGGCATGAAAGCACACATCCTCAAACTCCCCTTGGGGGGAGCTGCCTGCTCCATCGTTTCGCCTGCGCATTCTGCTCTACCTCCGCGTCGTGTGGTCAGCCTTCCTGCTGACTCAGTTTACTTTCCAGCGCATAGATCAGGCGGCCGATGGTCACCCGCTTGCGCTCCAGGCCATACTCTTTCCGAAAATCCAGCCATGCCTGCGTGCCGGTCGCGTCCAGCGTATCCAGCAGCCGCCGGAGCGCGCTGTCCACCGCCGCGATGGTCAGGTGATGCTCCTGCGCCACCGCCCCGAGGATCTCCTTACGGATGGCCAGACGGTGGTCGGAAGCCATCATCACCCGGACGGCACCGGTCAGGTAGCGCTTGTTGGCGTCGCTGGTGTTCAGACCCCAGCTGCGGTAGATGCGCTCGCAGCGCTTTTCCAGACTCTCCGCCGGGCTGTGGGCCGGGGCACGCAGCTCCCGCAGCATATCCTCCAGTGTGGCCTGACGGATGAGGTAACATGCATCCTCCTGACTCAGGCTCTCCACGGCGGCCTTCTCATTCCGTCCGTCGTCCCGCAGAAGCACCAGAGGCTTGCGGGCCAGACCCCGCAGCCGGGGCAGGAACTGGATGCTGTCCACATCCTCGAGCCTGCCGCCCAGCACAAGAACATCCACATCGCCCTGCTCGAGCCGACGCAGCAGCGTCTGGCTGGTGCGGTAGCCGGTGCAGCGGATGGCCGGGTTGCACTCCTCAAGATAGCGCATCCAGACCCGCATTTCCCGCGGGTCATAGCTGGCCAGAGCGACGCGCCAGACAGCTTCCTGTTGTTCCTCAAAGCTCACACGACGCGCCCCCTTCCCGCAGGACTTCTGCCGCCGCTGTCTGTGGATACCAGTTGGAAATGGCATCCCGCCACAGCTCCGGCTGGACGGAATTCTCGTATAAAAATCGCAGCAGCCGCGCACATTCTTCCTGTGGGGCCGGGACCCATGCACGGGCGGCGTCCGCCGAGCCGTCCCTTGCCATCGTCCGGCTCACGCTCAGCCAGCAGCCCGGCCCTGTCGGCTCCAGAGAGCAGACGAGAGTATATGCCTCCTGATATGGCTCCAGCTTCGAAAATCTTCTGACCAATGGGACATTTTGTTTCATTCTGCTTCCTCCTTGCCCCGTCTGTCCGGCCCATTCTTCCGCCGGACAAATTTTTACACATTCTCCTAATATAATATTGTAGAAAGGGCAAAAAGCAGATTCAACTTTTACTTTGCGTCATATTTCGTCGAACCCTGATGAAATTCAAGTTTAAAATTCAACGCTATACCAAGGATACCATCCACAAGGCCAAAAATCAAGAGATTTCCGGCTCATTTTCCGCATTTCAACGCTTTTCTGCTCCGGGCGCGGCGCATTTCCATCCTTCGGCAGAAATCACAGAACTTGGCACCCGTTACGACATACTTTGTTCACATTATTCTGATAAAATCATACAGATACTACGTTTTCCCGCTCCGTCCACAGACGCCGGGCGGAATAGGCCGCAGACGCTCCCCGTCCTGCTGCCGGAAAGGCAGGCCAATGCTTCAGCTTATCAACATCGAAAAGAAATACACCACCGGCGATCTGACACAGGCAGCGCTCAACGGGGTCAGCCTCAACCTCCGCGACAGTGAATTTGTCGCCATCCTTGGCCCCAGCGGCTCGGGCAAGACCACCCTGCTCAACATCATCGGCGGCCTTGACCGCTACGACAGCGGCGAACTTATCATCAACGGCATCTCCACCCGCCGCTACACTGACCGGGACTGGGACTCCTACCGCAACCACACCGTCGGCTTCGTGTTCCAGAGCTACAACCTCATCCCCCACCAGACCGTCCTCGCCAACGTCGAGCTGGCCCTGACCATCTCGGGCGTGTCGGGGGCCGAGCGCCGCCGCCGTGCTGCCGAAGCGCTGCGGCAGGTGGGTCTGGGCGACCAGCTCCACAAGCGCCCCACCGAGATGTCAGGCGGACAGATGCAGCGCGTGGCCATCGCCCGCGCCCTTGTCAACAACCCCGACATCCTGCTGGCCGACGAGCCGACCGGCGCACTGGACAGTGAGACCAGCATTCAGGTCATGGAGCTGCTGAAGGACGTCGCCAAAGACCGTCTCGTGGTCATGGTCACCCACAACCCCGAGCTGGCCGAGCAGTACGCCAACCGCATCGTCCGCCTGCGGGACGGCCTCATCACCGACGACACCCGCCCCTTCGAGCCGGACGACACCAAGCTTGCCCCGCCCATCCACAAAAACATGGGCCGCTCCTCCATGTCCCTGCTCACCTCGCTGGCCCTGAGCTTCAACAACCTGCGCACCAAAAAGGCCCGCACCCTCCTCACCGCCTTTGCAGGCAGCATCGGCATCATCGGCATCGCCCTCATCATCTCTCTGTCCGCCGGCGTCAACGCCTACATCGCCGACATGGAGCGCTCCACCCTGAGCGAATACCCGCTCCAGATCCTGAGCAGCGGCGTGGACATCACGAGCTTTCTGTCCTCGGGCAGCAGCGACGGCACCACCGCCACCGGCCTGCCCACCGATGAGGACGGCAAAAAGGACACCTCCGGCGGCGTAGAGGGGATGGTCTCGGTGCGCCAGCTCATCACCAAGATGGTATCGGGCCTGACCTCCAACGACCTCACCTCCCTGAAGAAGTACCTCGAGAGCGATGAGTCCACCATCGCGGAGGACGCCACCTCCATCGAGTATTCCTACAGCGCCCAGCCCCAGATCTACCGGCAGGACGCCGACGGCAGCGTGCATCAGGTCAACCCGGACTCCACCCTCTCGATGCTGGGTCTGGGCAATTCCGGCTCCAGCTCCACCTCCGTCACCAGCAGCCTCATGAACAGCGTAGGCAGCAACACCAGCGTCTTTTACCAGCTGCCCGCCAACAGCGATCTCTATCGCTCGCAATATGAGGTCAAGGCCGGGCGCTGGCCCGAAAAGCCCACCGAGTGCGTCATGGTCCTGAGCAAATACGGCACCGTCACCGATTACGCCCTCTACTCCATGGGCCTGCGGGATTCTGCCGAGCTGGACAAGATGATCCAGCAGTTTGCCCAGAACCAGAGCGTCGATGTGCCCAGCGATTTTCGCACCTACAGCTACGACGAGCTGCTGGGCCTCAAGTTCAAGCTGGTGAACAGTGCCGACACCTATGTCTACGATGAAACCTACAAGGTCTGGAAGAGCAAGGCCGACGACAAGGAGTATATGCAGCAGCTGGTGGAAAACGGCGAGGACATCACCATCGTGGGCATCGTCCAGCCGGACTACACCGCCTCGGCCTCTATGCTCACCTCCGGCATCGCCTACCCCGCCTCCCTCACCGAGAAGGTCATGGAGGACGCTGCCGACAGCGACATCGTGAAGCAGCAGATGGCCGACCCCACCACCAACGTCCTCACCGGCGAGAGCTTCGGCAAAACCGAGAGCATCCGCGACTTCGACCTCGCAAGCCTCTTCTCCATCGACACCAATGCACTGAAGGATGCGTTCCAGTTCGACGCCGCTGCCCTCGATTTCGACCTGAACGGGGCTTTCGACCTCAGCAGCGGCAGCTTCGACCTGAGCAGCCTGCTGGACTTCTCCGACTTCTCCCTCAACATCGACGAGCTGCCCGACATCGACCTCAGCGAAGCCCTCTCCGGGCTTGACCTCTCCGTCTCGCCGGAGGCGCTGCAGAACCTCGTGCAGAAGATCTTCAAGGACTACAAAAAATATATCATCGGCAACGGCATCCTCAACTTCAAGAATTGGAGCTTCTCTGCCTACCTCAAGACCGAGCGGTTCCAGAAGCTGCTGGCCGAATCCATGAAGGAACTGGTAGACCCGGACAAGCTGCAGGGCCAGCTTTCGGAGGCGCTGCAGGCCACCATCCGGACCGTGATGGACACCTACTCCGACCAGATCACCGCTGTGCTGAAAGAGCAGCTCGACGCCGCCCTCCAGAAGGGCATCGCCACCTTCCAGGATCAGATCCAGACCCAGCTCAAGACGGCCATCCAGCAGAACATCGGCAAGCTGAGCAGCCAGATGGAGGGTGCCATCAAGATCGACTCGTCGGCCTTCCAGAAAGCCATCCAGCTCAACATGACCACCTCCGAGCTGACGGAGCTGATGCGCTCCACCCTCCGCTCCTCCTCGGCCACCTACGAAGCCAACCTGACGGCCTTCGGCTATGCAGATGAGGACACCCCCAGCCAGATCAAGATCTACCCGAAGGACTTCGCCAGCAAGGCGGTCATTCTGGAAAAGCTGGACGCCTACAACGCCGGGATGTCCGCGAAGGGCGAGGACGAAAAAGTGGTGCAGTACACCGACCTCGTGGGCACCCTGATGACCAGCGTGACCGAGATCGTGAACATGATCAGCAGCATGATGGTGGCCTTCGTCTCCATCTCGCTGGCCGTCTCCTCCATCATGATCGGCGTCATCACCTATATCAGCGTCCTTGAGCGCCGGAAGGAGATCGGCATCCTCCGGGCCATCGGTGCCTCCAAGCGGAACATCTCCGAGGTGTTCAACGCAGAGACCTTCATCATCGGCCTCTGCTCGGGCATCATGGGCATCGTCCTCAGCGAGATCCTCCTCATCCCCGGCAATATCATCATCCAGAAAGTCTCGGGCACCTCGACCCTCGTGGCCGCCCTGCCCGTGGACGCGGCCCTCTTCCTCGTGGCGCTGGCCACCCTGCTGACCATTCTGGCCGGCATCATCCCCGCCCGCGGCGCAGCCAAGAGCAACCCCGTCAAGGCCCTGCGCTCCGAGTAAATCTCCCCAGATCCCATTCCCGGTATCCTTTCCGCTCCGGCGGCAGGGATACCGGGATTTTTTGCCTGTTTTCCCTCTGTGCACATCCGGCAGCTTGTATCCAACCTGCATGAGGACGTATTTTTTCGCCGTAAAAGTTACAGAATGGTACGGTTGCACCGGAAGTTCCCGGTAATTACCGGGAACTTCCGGAAATTAGTTTTCGTTTTGCTCTGCAGGCAGATCAACCTGCACAAAAGAGGGTTGATTCGTTATGCACTTCTGCCAAAAGTGTTTCAGAGTTATTGATTTATTCCACAAAATGTGCCATACTATAGTCACTGAAACCGTTCCCGACATCGTTCCCATACAGTTTCAGAGAAAAAACCGTTTTCGACAAAAAGAGAGGGGTCTCCCGGAATGCCGAATCTGACCATCAAAGACATCGCACGGCTGAGCGGCTGCTCGGTGAGCACCATCTCCCGGGTCATCAATGACCGGCCCGATGTGCGGCCCGAAACGAAGGAGAAGGTGCTCCAAGTGATGCGGGAGTCGGGCTTCGTGCCCAACACCAACGCCCGTCAGCTGAAGATCCAGCAGTCCCGCAGCCTCGTCTTCGTGGTCAAGGGCACCCGGAACCTCTTCTTCTCCGACTTTCTCGTCCAGCTGCAGCGGGCCGCGACCCTCTACGGGTACAACGGCATCGTCTCCTATCTGGACGAGAACGCCAACGAGATCGACGCCGCCGAAAAGATCCTCCGGGAGATCAAGCCGAAGGGGATGATCTTCCTCGGCGGCAGTGTGGCGAACTTCCGGCAGGGCTTCTCGAACATCACGGTGCCCTCGGTGCTGGCCACGCTGGTGTCCGACGAGCTGGACTTCCCGAACCTCTCGATGGTGGGAGTGGACGACCGGGCTGCGGCCCGCACGGCCGTCTCCCACCTCCTCGCACAGGGACACCGGAAGATCGCCGTGCTGGGCGGCCCGGCCACCAGCTACCCCAGCCGGATGCGCCGCCTCGGCGCACAGGAGGCGATGGAGGACGCCGGGCTGGCCTTCGACGACCGGCTCTATGGCCTGTCAAACTACGATTTTGAGTCCGCCTATCACGCCATGAACAGTCTGCTGGCCCGTCGGGCCGAGTTCACTGCCCTGTTCGCCATGAGCGACGTCATTGCTTTCGGTGCCATCCGGGCGCTGGTAAGCGCCGGGCTTCGGGTGCCGGAAGATGTCTCGGTCATCGGCTTCGACGGCATCACGATGTCCCGCTACTGCGTGCCGGTGATGACCACCATCGTCCAGCCCAGCGAGCAGATCGCCCTCCAGAGCGTCGAGCTGCTGATGCGGCAGATCGAGCATGGTGCCCCGGCCCAGAAGATCACGCTCCAGCCTGAACTTCAATTCGGCGAGAGCGTCCGGGCCATCTGAGTTATTTCGTCTCATTTCCGCCGCAGGGCGGAATGTATATATCACATGATGAAGAAGGAGAACAATTATGAAAAAGATGATCTCTCGTCGTAACTTCCTGAAGGCCGCTGGCGTTTCTGCCGCTGCTCTGGGTCTGGCTGCCTGCGGCGGCTCTTCCAGCAGCACTGCTGGCTCCACGGCCAGTTCCACCGCCGCCTCTGCCGCTCCCACTGCTTCCGGTAAGGTCTACTACCTGAACTTCAAGCCGGAGCAGGATCAGGATTGGCAGGATCTGGCCGCTGAGTACACCAAGGAGACCGGCGTGCCTGTCACCGTCGTGACCGCAGCTTCCGGCCAGTACGAGACCACCCTGATGAGCGAGATGGAGAAGAGCGAAGCTCCTACCCTGTTCCAGGTCAACGGCCCTGTGGGTCTGGCAAACTGGAAGGATTACTGCTACGACCTGTCCGGCAGCCAGCTGTACGGTGAGCTGACCAGCGACTCCTTCGCCCTGAAGGACGGCGACGCCGTCACCAGCATCGCCTACGTCATCGAGACCTACGGCATCATCTACAACAAGGAGCTGCTGACTGCCGCCGGTTACACGCAGGACGACATCAAGGGCTTCGCTGACCTGAAGAAGGTTGCCGACGACATTCAGGCCCGCAAGGCTGAGCTGGGCGTCGATGGTGCATTCACCTCCGCCGGTATGGATGGCTCTTCCGACTGGCGCTTCAAGACCCATCTGGCAAACCTGCCCATCTACTACGAGTACAAGGCTGACGGCATCGGCTCCACCGACGCCATCAAGGGCACCTACCTCGACAACTACAAGCAGATCTGGGATCTGTACATCACCGACTCCACCTGCGACCCCAAGCTGCTGGCTTCCAAGACCGGCAACGACGCTGTTGCTGAGTTCGTGGGCAAGAAGGCCGTCTTCTATCAGAACGGCACCTGGGCTTACAATGACGTGAAGGATCTGGGCGACGACAACCTGGGTATGCTGCCCATCTACATCGGCGCTGAGGGCGAGGAGAACCAGGGCCTGTGCACCGGTTCTGAGAACTACTGGTGTGTCAACAACACCTCTTCTGAGGAAGATATTCAGGCCACTCTGGACTTCCTGTACTGGTGTGTCACCTCTGAGGCCGGCACCAGTGCGATGGCTGACAAGATGGGCTTCGTCATCCCCTTCAAGAAGGCTAAGGGCTCTACCAATCCCCTCATCGCTATCGCAAATGATTACGTTGCAGCGGGCAAGACCAGCGTTGACTGGTGCTTCTCCACCATGCCTTCCGAGGAGTGGAAGAATGGCGTCGGCTCCGCTTTGACCGCTTACGCCGCAGGCACCGGCGACTGGAATGCTGTCGTCACCGCCTTCGTGGATGGCTGGGCCAAGGAGTACAAGCTGGCCAACGGCTAAGCACTCTCTTTCTTCCGCAACAGTTTGACTAACGGGGGCGGGCGATCGGTTCGCCCGCCCCCTTCTTTTTCGGGAGGTATATCATGCAAAAGGCCATCAACAAATACTGGCCGGTGTTCGTCCTGCCCACCCTGCTGGCGTTCATCATCGGCTTCATCTGGCCCTTCATCTGGGGCGTCTACCTGTCCTTCCAGCGGTTTACCACCGTCAGCAAGACCACCTTCGTGGGCTTGCAGAACTACTTCAGCGTCTTCTCGGACTCCACCTTCCTTCACGCCTTCGGCTTCACGGCGGCGTTCACCGTGGTGTCCACCGTCCTCATCAACGTCTGCGCATTCGCCATCGCACTGGTGCTCACCCGGGGCATCCGGGGCACCAACCTCTTCCGCACCGTCTACTTCATGCCGAACCTCATCGGCGGCATCCTGCTGGGCTACATCTGGCAGATCCTGCTGAACGGCGTGCTGGCTAACCTCCAGAAGCCCCTGCTGGCGCTGGATGCCAAGGCGGGCTTCGTGGGTCTGGTCATCCTGATGTGCTGGCAGCAGATCGGCTACATGATGATCATCTACGTCGCGGGCCTGCAGAGCGTCCCCGGCGACCTCATCGAGGCAGCCAAGATCGACGGTGCCAACGACCGTGAGATCCTCTTCAAGATCAAGATCCCGATGGTCATGCCCAGCGTCACCATCTGCACCTTCCTTACCCTGACCAACAGCTTCAAGCTCTTCGACCAGAACGTGGCTCTGACCGCCGGTGAGCCTGCAAACGCCAGTGAGATGCTGGCCCTGAACATTTACAACACCTTCTACGGCCGCTCCGGCGCTCAGTGGAAGGGCATCGGTCAGGCAAAGGCCGTGGTGTTCTTCCTCGTCGTCGTGGTCATCTCGCTCATCCAGCTTAAATTTACCCGCTCCAAGGAGGTGCAGCAGTAATGCCGAAAGAGAAAAAAATGTGGGACAACGTCCTCACCGTCATCATGAGCCTGCTGTGCCTGCTCTGGATCTACCCCATCGTCCTTATCCTGCTGAACAGTCTGAAGAAGGAGGGCACCTTCACCACCTCCACGGTCTTTAAGCTGCCCACTGCGGAGACCTTCGCAGGCCTGTCCAACTACATCTACGGCGTCACCAAGATGGGCTTCCTGTCCAGCCTCGGCTACAGCCTCGTCATCACTGTGTCCAGCGTGGCCCTCATCCTGCTGTGCTGCTCCATGACCGGCTGGTATCTCACCCGCGTGAACAACAAGCTCAGCAAGTTCATGAACCTGCTCATCGTCTTCTCGATGGTCGTCCCCTTCCAGATGGTCATGTTCACCCTTTCCAAGACCGCTGATACCCTCAATCTGAATACCCCGTGGAACATCTGCATCATCTATCTGGGCTTCGGTGCCGGTCTGGCCGTCTTCATGTTCACCGGCTTCATGAAGAGCGTCCCCATGGAGATCGAGGAAGCCGCCATGATCGACGGCTGCAACCCCATCCAGATCTTCTTCAAGGTCGTCTTCCCCATCCTCAAGCCCACCATGATCTCCACCGCCATCCTTGAGACGATGTGGGTCTGGAACGACTACCTGCTGCCCACGCTGGTGCTGGACATCAAGAAGTACCGCACCATCCCCATGGCCATCCAGTACTTCCGCGGCGGCTATGGCCGCGTGGAGCTGGCTCCCATGATGGCCTGCATCATCATCGCCATCATCCCCATCATCATCCTTTACATGACCTGCCAGAAGTACATCATCGAAGGTGTCGTGGCAGGTGCAGTCAAGGGCTAAGACAAGGAGGTTTCATCCATGCGTGCGAGCGGCATTCTGATGCCCGTTTTCAGCCTGCCGGGGCCTTACGGCATCGGCACGCTGGGAGGCGAAGCCTTCGCCTTTGTCGATTTCCTTGCGGCTGCAAAGCAGACCTACTGGCAGATCTTACCCATCGGCCCCACAGGCTACGGGGACAGCCCCTACCAGAGCTTCTCTGCCTTTGCAGGCAACCCCTACTTCATTGATTACCGGCTGCTGGCAGCAGATGGTCTGCTGACGGAGGACGAGCTTCCCTCCCCTCAGCCCGCAGAGCGCATCGATTATGGCGCGCTCTACCAGCAGCGGCCCGTCGTCCTTCGCAAGGCGGCGGAGCGTCTGCTGGCGGCTCCCACTCCGGCCTACAAGGCCTTCTGCGAGGCCCAGAGCGACTGGCTTGAGGACTATGCCCTCTTCATGGCCGTCAAGGCCGAGCAGCAGCAGGCCGGACTTTCCGACTGGCCCGATGACCTGCGCACCCGGGAGCCTGCGGCTCTCGCCGCCGCCAAGGCACGGCTGGCCGCTGAGGTGGACTACCACAAGGCCGTGCAGTTCTTCTTCTACACCCAGTGGAATGCCCTCAAGGCCTACGCCAACGGCCACGGCATCCAGCTGGTGGGCGACATCCCCATCTACGTCAGCCCGGACTCCAGCGACCTCTGGACACGTCCGGAATTGTTCCAGACCGATGGAGCCGTCCATCTGACCAATGTGGCCGGGTGCCCGCCCGACGCCTTTGCCGCCGACGGCCAGCTCTGGGGCAACCCGCTCTACGACTGGCCCCGCCATGAGGCCGAGGACTTCCGCTGGTGGAAGCGGCGTATCAAGCACGCCACCTCCATCTACGATGTCGTCCGCATCGACCATTTCCGGGGCTTCGAGAGCTATTATTCCATCCCCGCCGGGAACAAGACCGCTACGGGCGGCCACTGGGAGAAGGGGCCTGACCGGGCCTTCATCGACGCCATGCACAAGGCGCTGGGCGAGGGCGGCATCATTGCCGAGGACCTCGGCTACCTTACCCCCGAGGTCAAGACCATGCTGGCCGCCAGCGGCTACCCGGGCATGAAGATCATGCAGTTTGCCTTCGACAGCCGCGAGCCGGGCAACTATCTGCCCTACACCTACCCCCGCAACAGCGTGGTCTACACCGGCACCCACGACAACGTGACCACCGAGGGCTGGCGTCAGAGCGCCAGCCCTGAGGACGTGGCCTACGCCTGCCGTTACCTGCGCTGTACGCCGGAAGACCTCACCGAAGCCATGATCTGCGCCTGCCTCTCCTGCGTGTCGGATATGGCCATCATCCCGCTGGCCGACTGGCTCCATCTGGACGCCGAGGCCCGCATCAACACCCCCAGTACGCAGGGTGCGAACTGGCAGTGGCGGCTCACCCAGCCGCTCACCCCAGCCCTCAGTGCCCACATCGCCGCGCTGACCACGCTGTACCACCGCGTACCGGGCGAGGAACTCTGAGCTTTCCCCATTCTCCGCTTCATCCTGATAGCAGCAGCGCCCCGCCTGCCTCTCCCTTACCGGAACGCAGATGGGGCGCTGCTGTTTTCTGTGTTTTCAGCGAAATTTTAACACAACATTTTTTCGGAGCCTTTACCGGGGCATCCTCTTTATATTTTAGCGTTTTTCCGTCCGTTTCACTTGATTTTTGTGCTTTGGTGTCCCAAATCCCGTTCCGATTCTGTTTCTGCGCTCTCTTGTTGTTTTTCGGCAGTTATGCTATAATCCAGATAGTTTAGTCTCCGTCTCCGGCGGAGCGTATGTGTGAAAGGAGCATTCCCCCTATGGAACTTACATATCAGAGTCCGATGATGCCGGCTGCTTATGCCGTCATCTCTGCCGACGAGATGACCTACATCGACGGCGGTGCCCTTCAGATCGGTTCTTACCTCATCGAATTTCACCCCGAGAACCTTCTCGCTGCCGCTGTGAACTTCACGGTCAACTTCGCCCAGCTGATGGGCAAGGCTGCCCTTACGGCGGCCGTGGGCGGCCTGCTTCTGATGCACGAGGACGGCCTGACCCTGTCCCAGTCCGTCTCCTATTACTGGGACGGCCAGAGCAAGGCCGGTAAGGTCGGCACCGTGGTCGTCGGCGGTCTCGCAGGCTGGTACGGCGTCCTCAAGGGCATCCAGATCTATAACACGGCAAAGTCCCTCTACATCGAGCTGAAGAACGCTTACGAGCAGACCAAGGCCAACCGCGCAGCGGCACAGGCCGGCGTTCTGGCGGCTGCATAAGCGCTTCTGCCTGACCCGATGGAGCGATAGAAAGGAGTCGTTGTATGAAACGTATCCAGATGCCTTCTTCCTATGCTGTTGTGACGGAAGAAGAAAAGGAGCTTCTGGGCGGCGGCGGAGCCTTCCGCGACGCTTGGGACTCATTTACGGACCACCTCCGCCTCAATGATTTCTTCTTTAGAGGCGGGCTGCTGTCCCTTTCCATTTCGTTCATACCGATGCTGCTGTTCAATGTGGTCAAAGCCGGATTCCATGTGGCAGAAAACGTCCACACCTTCCTGTTCGGCGGCCCCAGCAAGGCAGCGACGGACATCGAGAACTACAGAAATGATATGCACGCTCTGCGTGAGGACATGAAAGCCCAGCACCTGTGAGCTTTCCCCCAAACGAAACGATGCCCTGCGGCGGTGGGTCTCCACCATGCCGCAGGGCATTTTCTTTGTGTTCACAGGACCTGCATCGCCCCCTGCTCCCGCAGACAAAGCAGATAGCAGCAGCCCGGGCCGAATATGGATTCCATTGCGGCACAGTAGCGCTCTACCAGTGCATCCGGCACAAAGGCCTGTATCGTCCCGGCAAAGCCGCCGCCCTGCATCCGCCATGCGCCCCCGCTCCCTGCGAGGATGCTCTGGCTGAGGGCCAGCGCCGCCGACAGGCCCTGACATTGGGGCGAGGCGGCGCAGTAGACGTTCTGACAGAGTTCAAAGGAGGAGTGGCCGCTCGCCTCTACCAGCCGGACAAAGGCAGCGAAGTCCCCCGCCGTGAGCGCTTCTCTCTGGGCAAGGGTGCGGGCGTTCTCCTCAAAATAGTGGATGGCCCGCAGCACGGCGCGGTCGCCGCAGCACGCCCGCAGCCGGGGCAGCTCCCGCCAGAAGCGGACCTCGCTGACCTCGCCCAGCACCTTTCCGCCCAGACAGGCCGCCACTGCCTCCATCTCCTTCCGGATGGCCGCGAACTCGCCGGTCAGCTCGCTGTGGCTGGCCCGGGTGTCGGTGACGCAGAGGGTCATCCCCTCCGGCAGGACACCGTCGGCGTGGATCTTCTCGATCTTTGGCGCAGCCGGGTCGGCAAAATCGGCAAAAAGCACACCGCCCACGGCGCTGGTCAGCTGGTCCAGCAGGCCGCTGGGCTTTCCGAAATAGGCATTCTCCGCAAACTGGCAGATCCGGGCCAGCGCCGGGGCATCAAGGCCGCAGCCATACTCCGTGTTGAGAATGACCGCCATCCCCATCTCAAAGGCCGCCGAGCTGGAAAGCCCCGAGCCGCGGAGCACATCGCTGGCTGTGTAGGCATCGAAGCCGCCGATGCCGAACCCCTTGGTGCAGAAGCCATCGGCGATGCCCCGGATGAGGCTGGCCGAGTGGGTGCTCTCGCCCTGCTGCGGCTCGGCCTCGGTCAGGTCGATGACGTCCAGTTTGTTGAAGCCCCGGGACTTGACCCGGATGAAGCCGTCCTCGTTCCGGGACGCCACCGCCACGAGGTCAAGGGTGACAGCGCCCGCAAGGCCGTAACCGTGCTGGTGGTCGGTGTGGTTGCCGCCCAGCTCGGTGCGCCCGGGGGCAGAATAGACCTGCACCTGCCGCCCCGGCCCATAGTAAAGTTCGAACTGGTCGAGTGCCGCGCAGTAGCGGCTGCGCTGACGGGCAAGCACGCTCTTGCTGCCGCCGTAGAGCGCGGCCAGCGCGGCGTCCCGCCTTCCCGCTGCGATCTCGTCTCTGAGCTGTCTGCTGGTTGCCATCCAGAACCCCTCCCCCTGCGCTCTCTGAGATGTTCGGTTTGTTACCGCTATTGTAATGCATCCGGTGCTATTTTGCAATTTCAACCCGCAAAAAAAGTAATTTTTGGTGTCCAGCCCAAAGAATAAGATGTACTTTTGTTGAATTTGCAGGGGCAAATGTGGTATACTTTGGCTATAGAGCCAACAGGCAGGAGGGAACCGCAATGGCAGACGTCTATAAACAGTCCTTCAAACAGAATTACACCAACAACATCGAGCTGTCCATCTTCAACTGCGGTCTGGAGCGCTGCGCTCCGGGGCAGACATGGGGACCCGGCATCCGGGACCACTACCTCATCCATCTGGTCGTCTCCGGCAAGGGGGTATTCGAGGTCGGCGGGCGCACCTACGAGGTGACGCCGGGCGATCTGTTCTTCGCCCGCCCCAGCCAGCTCATCCGCTATACGGCCGACGAGACCCAGCCCTGGGAGTACAGCTGGGTCGGTTTCAACGGAGCCTGCGCCCATAAGCTGGCCGCGCAGCTGCCCTTTACGGACACTGCCCCCGTCCACCATACGCAGGACCTCGAGGGGATGCGGGCTGCCCTGAGCAGCATCTACTCCTCTCGCGGATTGCAGCCGCAGGATGAGGCCGCAATGGTGGGCTACCTCTACCTGTTCATCTCCGCGCTGATGCGGGAGACCAGCGAGAGCCGCCCCCACAGCACCTCTTCCTCCAGCCAGTACGTCCTGAACGCCATCAAGTACATCCAGTTCAACTACTCCCACGACATCTCCATCGACGACGTCGCCAAGAGCGTCGGGGTCTCCCGCAGCCACCTCTACCGGGTGTTCATGCTCAACGTGGGCAAAAGCCCCATTGATTACCTGACCGAATACCGGGTCAACGAGGCCTGCAAGCTGCTGCGGGGCGGCACCCTGTCCATCGCCGAGGTGGCGGCGTCCGTGGGCTTTCTCGACCAGTTCTATTTTTCGCGGGTGTTCAAGCGCGCCAAGGGTGTGCCGCCCAGCAAGTATATGACCTCGCAGGCTGACGCAGACGTCCAGCCCGCCCCTGACGAGACATAAGGAGAAATTCATCCATGCCCTTACAAAAAAATCAGCTTCTCACCCTGCGCATCGAGCGCCTTTCCAACGACGGCAGCGGCGTGGCCCACTCGTCGGAGGGCGAGGCCGTCTTTGTCCCGGGCACTGCCCCCGGCGACGAGGTGCAGGTGCGCATCGTCAAGGACTGCGGCCGGTACGCCTTCGGCATTCTGGACAAGCTGCTCACCCCCTCGCCGGACCGCATCCCGGTGGACTGCGCGGTAGCCGGCCCCTGCGGCGGCTGCAGCCTGCGGCATCTGGATTATGCTGCCGAACTGCGTGCCAAGCAGGAGAGCGTCGCCGACGCCTTCCGCCGCATCGGCGGGCTGGATGTGCCTGTGCTGGACGCCCTCCCCTCCCCTGAGGTAGACCGCTACCGCAACAAAGTCCAGTTCCCGGTGGGCCGCGATAAGGACGGCGCACCCTGCATCGGTTTTTACGCCGGGCGCACCCACCGCATCGTCCCCTGCCCCGACTGCAAGCTGCAGCCCGACGTCCTGAACGACATCGGCAACACCCTCTGCGCCTTCTTCGCTGCCCACGGCATCCAGCCCTATGACGAAGAGCGCGGCAAGGGCCTCGTGCGGCACATCTTCCTGCGCCGGGGCGCACACAGCGGCCAGATCATGGTCTGCCTCGTCTGCACCCGCCCGAAGCTCCCCCACAGCGATGCGTTGGTAGCTCTGCTCCGGGAAAAGTTCCGCGATATTGCCACCATCCTCATCAATGTCAACGCCAAAAAGACCAACGTCATCCTCGGCGAGGAGAGCGTGACCCTCTATGGCCCGGGCTGCATCGAGGACACCCTCTGCGGCGTGCCCGTCCGCCTCGGCCCCCTCTCCTTCTATCAGGTCAACACGCTGGCTGCCGAGCGCCTCTACGGCGTCGCTGCCGAATACGCCCAGCTTGAGCCGGACGATGTCCTGCTCGACCTCTACTGCGGCATGGGCACCATCGGCCTCTCGATGGCCGGCCACTGCCGTGAGCTGATCGGCGTGGAGATCATTCCCGAGGCCATCGACAGTGCCAAGGCCAATGCCGCCCGGATGGGCGATACCGTCGCCGCCAAGAGCCGCTTCTTCTGTGCCGATGCCGGCGAGGCCGCTGCCCGCCTCGCCGCCGAGGGCCTGCGGCCTGACGTCATTATGCTCGACCCGCCCCGCAAGGGCTGCGATGAGACGACTCTTTCCGCCGTCGTCCAGATGTCCCCCCGCCGGGTGGTCTACGTCAGCTGCAATCCCTCCACCGCCGCCCGCGACGCCGCGTGGCTCGGACAGCATGGGTATCGCGCCGAGAAGGTGCAGCCCGTGGATCTGTTTCCGCGGACGAAGCACGTGGAGTGCGTACTCTTGATGTCAAAAGTGCAGTAATATCGTGCGGTGATTCGTTCAATATCGTTCGGACATCATTTTACAGTCTGAACCGTTCTCGTCCAGTGTAGGATTTGGATGCCAGCGAAATACAGACACAAAAATACCCCTCCCGGCCATCATGGTCAGGAGGGTTTTGATTTGTCCTGTTCTTACTTAAAAAGTCGGGTAGTGGAAACCCACCTCAGAGATTTAGAAACAGCATTCCAAGCACCACGCCGCCCACCATAAGCGCAGCGGCGGCCAAGTCGTACCAGTGCACCCGGGGCACTGTATAATAGGTACGCGGTGCCTCCCCGCAGAAGCCCTTGGACTCCATGGCCATGGCGATGGACTCCGACCATCGGACGCTGTTGACCAGCATCGTGAAGACCGGCTTCATGGAGAGCGGCCCCATTTTCAGACCACGCACCGCAAAAGCTGTGCGCACCTGCGCATACTCCCGCGCCATCCCCGGCATCAGGTGGAACGCCGCCAAGATGCCATAGGCAAACTTAGGCGGGAGGCGGCACTGGTGGAGCAGGCTCGCAATAAAGAAATCGCCCTCGGTGGAAAGCGCGAACAGGATGCCCAGCCCCGCATAGGCCAGCAGACGGGTCGCCAGCTGCAATGCCGTATACAGGTTCTGGGACATTGCCGCACGCACGCTGTAAGGCATGGCCGACAGACTGCTCATATCTACGGTCTGCGTGCTGCCGCCCCGGGCATAGTAAAGGCCCATTACAAACAAGCCAAATGCCGCGATGCAGGCAGGAAGCAGGATGACACCGATCTTTTTCAGGCTTACCCGGGAGCAGAACACCAACAGCAACAGGCAGACGGCCAGTACCAACAGGTTCAGGCTGACCAGATACTCGAATGAGAGCAGAATGACACAGACCAGCACCGTAAATGCTTTTACGGTAGGGTTCCAGCGTTCCAGCATTTACAGCACCTCCCCGGCGGTTTTTTCCACCAGCATGGTGTCTTCCAGCCGGTAGATTTTATCGGCCCAAGCCGCAGCCAGCTCGGTATCGTGGGTGATAAAGATCACCGTCAGTCCCTCCTGCTCCACTTTCTCCCGCAGATGCTCCATGATCGCGTTCACCGAGCGGGAATCCTGACCATAGGTAGGTTCATCCAGTAAGAGCAGCCCCTGTCCGCCTGCCAACACCGAGAGGACAGCCAGCCGCCGCTGCTGGCCCTGACTGAGCATATAGGGCGAATAGCGCCGCTGCCGTTTCAGGCCGTAGCGGTCCAGCAGTTCCTCGGCACGCTGGCGGCAGGCTTCGTCGGAGAGGCCCGGCTCCCAGAGTCGCAGCCCCACACAGACCTCGTCCTCCACATTCTGGGTGACGAATTGGTTCGCAGGGTTCTGGAAAACGATGCCAATATGGCGATACAGCTCTTTGGGCTTCATTTTTTCAATGTCCCGCCCCTGAAACAAGATCTGTCCCGTGTAGGGGTGCTGCCTGAGCACCGAGAGAAACGTGGTGGTCTTTCCGGTGCCGCTGGGGCCAAGAACAGCGGTCATACAGCCCGCCGGGAAATCCGCATCCGTATTCTGCACCAAAAAGGGAGCATCGTACACCGGTCGGCCCCACTTGCGCCGGATGGGCAGCCCCTTGCGGATGCTGACTCCCCGGAACTGCAGCAGCGGTTTGCCCTCTGCCGGGCGGGCCACAGTCCGTTCCGACCGGGAACCCGGGTAAAACAGGCCAAGCCGCTCAAAATCTGCGCGGTGCTCCGGCAGGTTTTTGCGGTTGATGCTCCGGGCGGCCACTCTGCCGCCCTCTTCCAGCAGGATGATCTCATCTGCAGCCTCCAGCCAGAGGTCTGCCTTATGGTCGATGGCCAGAATGGTCCGGCCGGAGGCTTTCATTCTGAGCAGCATCTCCAACAGTTGGATCGCCGCCTCGTGGTCCAGATTTGCAAAGCTTTCGTCCAGCAGGATGCAGCGGCTCTCCATGACATAGAGGCAGGAGAGAGCCGCTTTCTGTTTTTCGCCGCCGGACAGGGTCGAAAGGGGCTGATCCAGCAGCGGCGCGATGCCAAGCTCTGCGGCGGTCTGTTCGATTCGTTCATCCATCTTCCCGGCAGGGATACAGATGTTTTCCAGACAGAAGCGCATCTCCTCCCGCAGGGTATTCATGCAGAACTGCAAGTCGGGATTCTGGAACAGCACCGTCAGGTAAGCGGCGCGCTTCTGGGGGTCCAGTGTCTTTAGATCCTGTCCGTACAGCCGGATGATGCCGCTTTCCAAAAAGCCGCCGTTCTCAGGGTAGAGTCCTGCGGCCACCGCAGCCAGCGTGCTTTTTCCGCAGCCGCTTCCGCCCATCAGGACTGTAAGCGTCCCAGCCAGAATGGTCAGGCTGGTATGATCCAGAATGTTGCGCCTGCCTTTTTCCTGATAACGGAACACGACATCTTCCAGCTCCAGCGCGAGATCAGCCGACATTCCTTAGTCCTCCAGATCCATGTCCTGCCCCTGTGCCACGGCATAGCCCTTCAGGACGCCTGCCTTGACGAGGCCATCGGCCAGCATCGGGGTGATGACGCCATCAAAGACGATGGCGCTGATGATCCGCACCACCAGCATGATGGCCAGCACGGGAACCGCGATCTTGCTGTAGCCGCTGATGAACAGGTTGTAGATCAGGGTGAGGACAGAGCAGATGACTGCGCCTTGGATCATGGTCAACCGGTCAAACTTTTTGTAGCGTTTCAGCGCAATGATAAGCTCAAAGCCAAGGCCCTGCACCAGACCGGACAAGATGATGATGGGTCCGAAATAGTTGCCGTACAGGCATTCCAGCACAGCCGCCAGCAGCTCCGCGATGAGGCCGGTGCCGGGCTTGCGCATGACATAGATGCCGAATGCGCCTGCCATGAAGTAGATGCCGTAGAACGGCTCATAGCCCAGAGAGGCCATGCCGAACGGGGTCAGCATCCCGTACAGGACGCCGCCGATGTAGGTGCAGCCAAGGTAGACCACGCCAAACAGCACGGCGCTGATGGCGATCAACAGAACATCTTTCAGTTTCCAATTCTTCGTATTCATTTTAGTTTTCCTCCGTCGGGCTGTTGCAGTTCATGGTAAAGTGCAGGACATAGTGGTGGACTGCCGGGGCATTCTCCATCAGCTCACACACATGGGTCAGGTAGGTGAACACATCCTGCACGTCGCCGTCAATGCGGGTAGCGTAGTGAATGGTCTTGGGGTTCAGGCCCTCCTCCTGTGCCATATACCACACCTTGGCGATCTCGTCGATATACTGGGCATCGCCCAGCGGATACAGAGCCAGCTTGCAGTGGACCGGGAAGTGGATGTCCTTCACCAGCTCTGCATTGGGGGCTTCGCCCTCACGATTCAGCACCGTATCCCCGGACACGTCCCCCGGGCAGCCCTTGGAGAACTGTCCTTCCAGCGCCATGTGGACGCCGGGGCGGTAAGCGTTCAGGAACAGGGCCTGTACAGCGTCTGCCACATAGGGCAGCTTGCCGCGGTAGACCGTCGAAAGGGCATCCGTCTCGCTCCACACGGCGGAGGTGTCCGTCTTTTCCAGCGCGCCCAGAATGATCTCGATGTATTTATCCGACATCGGGTACAGGGTAAAGCGGCAGCCTGCAATGGGCAGTTCCGTGCCACGGCCTGCCCAAGGCAGGTCCGGACGGTTGCAGCCGGTACAGCAGTTTTCAGTTTTCATAGTCTTTCCTTCTTTTTTGTTTGTGCAAAATAAAAGGGATGCTTTTCGTCCGGAAAGCATCCCCCTTGCCAGCGAGTCCAACGGCCCACTGTATCAAGCAGCAGAAATGCATTTCCTACGCCGGTATTATCCGGATCAGGTGCAGGGAGTCGGGTGTGAACCCTCTCAGCATAAGGCCCCTCCAGCATTCTGATGATTCTCTTTTTTTGCCACTGCATAGCATACCGCAGCCGTGCAGAAATGTCAAATATTTGTTGCACTTTGGTGAAGGGTGGCGGCTTCCACTGTGATCATGGAGACGTTCATGGGCTTCTGGCGATGTCTATCGATTCACGAAATTCAGCGCCAGCACAAGCACCAGCATGTGCACAGGGTAAAAGGCATAGCAGGCATACTGGAATGGTTTGCTGTGGCAGCCCTGCCGCCCGCGATACAGCCAGATGGGCACCAGCGCCAGCAGCGCAAACCCCTGCTGGCAAAGCTCAAACTCCATGCCGAACAGCCGGATGGGGTACATCAACCCGCCCAGAAGCTCCACATTGATCCAGTACAGGGTCAACGCCTGTCCCAGCAGGCACCACCATTTCCGGCCCCGGAAGAGGTAGAAGGCGAACACAGTCAGCACGCCAGCGCCGTAGTAATCCGTCATACCCAGCGTCCCCAGCAGCGCTCCTGCTGCCACTACTACGGCACACACCGGCAGTGAGACCCAAAGCTTTTGCTTTTTGCGCACCGTTTCCATCAGATGCACACCCAAAAGCCCCAGCAGCAGCGTCCAGATCACGTTCTGGTGCACCGGGTAGAACCATGTCCCGCCATACATCAGGTCAAAGGGCACTTCCGAAAGCAGTGCAAACAGCAGCAGCCGCAGGGCATAACGCTTCAGGTTTCGGGTGTGAAAGTAGCCTTCTACCGCCATAAACGCAAAGATGGGAAACGCCAGCCGCCCGGCACAGGTCAGCCAGTCCTGCGCCGGCAGAAGGGTCGCCCAGAGGTGATCCATCAGCATCAGTGCCATGGCAATGATATGAAGTGCTGCTGCGCTAAGCTCAAAGCGGCTGACAGCAGAGGGTCTGCGGCTGTATGTCTGCATTCTGTTCTCCTCTTTCTCTTGTCGGGATCCTGTCTCTTATCGTGTTTCCGTGCACAGCTCCTTCCAGCGCTGCGCCGGGATCACCGGCTCGGTGACAAACGCCTCCGGGTCAGGGGCAAGGACGTGCCGCGTCACTCGAAAAAGCTCGTTCGCGTCGCACAAGATGCACGCCGCGTCGCCAAATTTTGTGTTTTTCGCTGCGCCACAGTCCAGATACGCCTGCTCCAGCTTGACGAAATCCTCCGAGCTGTGGGGCTGCTGCGCATTGTAGTGGCGGCGCATATAAACGGTGTGCTCTGCCCCGGCTTCATCCACCACAGTGAGCTGCAAGGGCTTGTCGGTAAGCCGGTTGGGGACGTTCAGCACCTCCTCCACGCTGTGAAGGAAGGTGTTCCGGGCATGGCTGACGCCCAGCAGCAGGATCTTTCCGCCGACCGCCCGTAGACGGTCGTAGCAGCCACCGGGGGTGCAGGGGGTGTTGTTTTCCAGCTCCCCTGCCAGATATTCTGCTGCGCCCCTGCCGCAGGCCGCGATGCTGTGCGTAGGATGAAGAGAACGCACTACCCCGGGCCGCTGCCGGAACAGTTCCGGCAGGATGCCCACGCAGCAGGGACTGCGGCGGACATCGAACACCGGGTGGTCCTGATCGATGGACTGCCATGTGTGGGTAGGCAGCAACAGCAGACCCTCCGCAAAGAACTCCATCAGCGCGTCCAGAACCGTGTCTGCACCGCCCTCGACAGCACCAATGGACTTCATGGAGGAGTGGATAAGAATGGTCTCAGTGCCAGTCAGCCCCATGGCAGCAAGATCCTGCTGGAGGGTCTGTTTTGTGTATGTCATGCGGTTTCTCCTTTTTCACATCGCGGTTTTTTCAAAAATAGTGCCCGATCAGAGCGTCATCGCTCTCACCCGATTCACAGGATGTACTCCATCTGCCGTTCCTTTGTTTTCATGCCCATCTTTTCGTAGAAGTGCTCTGCCGGGGTGTTTCCTGCCCAGACGTTCAGGGTCACTTCATAGCAGCCCAGCTCTTTTGCCTGCTGCTTCACATATTCAAACAGACTTTCACCGATATGCTGCCCCCGTGCCTGCCGGTCAACGCAAAGGTCATCAATAAACAACGACTTGAAGGGCACCATGTTGGTGGAAAAAGGCTGCTCCTGCATCTGACAGAAGGCATAGCCTCTGCACACATCATCTTCGTCTACGGCAACGTAGATGGGTTTATCCTCCTGCTTCAGAAGCTCTGCCAGTTCACAGACGGTGTATTTGGTGGTGTCGGGAATAAAAATATCCGGGCGGATCTCTGCATGGATCTGCAATACCTGCCCCAGCAGGGCAAGGAGTCTTGGAATATCTTTTTCCTCTGCTTTCCGAATCTTCATTTCACTTTCCCTCAAAGCTTTTCCAAAGCTACCCGTTTTCCGCGGTGGTTCCTATGTCGGCACCCCCGGCAGCTTATCCTCAAACATTCTCTTTATCAGACTGGAACTGGAACAGGTTCAGCCCGGTAACAGGATCATACGCACGGTCTACCGTTCCGTCCAGAACATCGACCACCATCTCGCAGGTGGCGCTGACCACTGCCCGGTTCAGATGCCCGCCGAACACCTCGCCCTTGTCGTTCCCGGCGCTCATGTGCAGGTGGGTGTAAAATTCACCGTTCATGGTGTTGATGGTGCCGGTCAGAGAAACGATCTCAAAGCTGCCGCTGAAGGTGTTGGCGTAGTATTTCTTTTCCGCCACATTGTACACGCCCACCGTAAAGCTGTTGGTGGCACCCAGTGCCTGAACGGCGGCGAGGCGGATGTTTTCCTTCAGCGCAAGCTCCTTTACTTTTTCAAGGATCTCCTCGTCCTTATCGATGCGGACAATGATCTTACTGCCAAAGCGTTTGTATTCCATCGTAAAGCGTCTCCTTTTATGTATTTTTATGATCTGCCTCTTGTCAGGAACAAGTGCGCAAACTGGAATTTTCAAATTAGTCTTTGCAAATAACCTTTGAACCTTCACCATCAATTACAATTCCCTGACGGTTGTTAATTGGGCATAGATTCAAATCCGAAAACTCAGTCATTATTTTCTCGGTAACTTTCTTAAATGGTGCTGTAAGATAATGCGGAAGAACATAGAAATCAATCAAATCAAGCCCTGCATCATCTTCTTGTGAGTAGTCCTCCGGCTTTTCATCCATTTGCTCGATATATTGGATGCTTGGAGCGCATATAATCGCACCTGCCGATTCACCAATCATCAGTTTTCCCTTTGCCAATTCTTTCTTCAACAGCTCATCCGTTCCCGTTTTACGGAGCTGGTCTATAAGGAAAAAAGAATTTCCGCCGGTAAAATATATCACATCCGCATCTTCAAAAACAGACTGTATCGTTGAATAAGCCTCCGTTGAAATATCAATTTCAGTTACGATTGCTCCCAACTTTTTGAATAATTTTCGAGCCGAGCCGACATAACTGGTGTAGCCTTCACGCAGCGAAGCTGTTGGAATAAATGCGACTTTTTTATTTTTAATTTCTTCCTTTATCAGACTTCCTACACTTGAAAAGTGCGAACATAAAAACAGTTTCATCAATATTCTCCTTTATATATAAATTCTGAGTTGTTGCGTTCAGTATACCACATTGAACTACATTGTAAAGAAGAAACTGTCCGGACGAGCATTTCTCCCCTGCCCGGATTCGGGGGTCAAAATTGTGGTCAAAACCAAATGAGGTCAGCCTATAAACAAAAAAATCCAACGATTTCTAACGTGAAATCGTTGGATTTATGGTCCAGCAGAGCTGGACAAATCCGAACTTTTTCCTTCCACCCCATCGGCGGTCAAAGTGTCCTCAAACCGGACAGTTTGGGTGCCATCCTTGTAGTTGAACGTAATCAGCATCCGGTCATCGTACAGAAAAATGGCATTGACAAAAATTTCGATCAGCGCTTTCCGCTGCTTTTTCTGCGAAATATCGAACTTTCTGAATTTCATCAGCCAGAATCGGATGAAATCCTCATTGAAGCTGGGCTTCTTCAATTTTTCATCTGCGATTTTTACAGTCAGCTCATCTTTCTGGATTTCCAGCGCTTCCAGACGCTCTTTCGTTGTCCGGGTGTACAAGCCGTCCTCGATTGCCTTCATCAGGTTGTCCAACTTTTTGTTGACCTCTCGCAGTTGCTTTTCCAGCAGCGGAATCGTGGTGTTCTCCTGATTCTGGACATCCATGACCAGTTGAACGATCTTGTCGATCATCGCATCGTCCTGAATCAGCTTCATGGTCTCCCGGACGACCAGATCTTCCAGCCAGTCCTTCTGCACGGTCTTTTTATTGCAGCCCTTGCGGCGCTTGACGTTGGCGCATTTATAATAATAGTAGGTGCGTCCGGTGGCACTGGTTCCGCTTTCGCCGAACATCAGCGCACCACACTTGCCGCAGAGCAGCTTGGTGGTCAGCAGATATTCCTCGTCTGCCTTGCCACAGGCAGGGGCACGCTTATTCTTATCCAGACGCTTCTGCACCCGGTCAAACAGGTCTTTCGGAACAATAACCGGAATTGCATCCGGCACAACGATGTCCCGGAAAGACAATTCTCCAATGTACCGGCGGTTCTTCAACATGGTGTTCACACTACTGTGGGTCATTTTGCCGCCCAGCATATTGCGGACGCCCTTATCGTTGAGGAAGTTTACGATTTCCACCATCTTATCACCGTTGTCATACCGCTGAAAGGCTTCCAGCACCAGCGGAGCAGTCAACGGGTCAAGATGATAGAACTTGGCATCGTCGATTTTATAGCCAATGGTTCCCGTACCGCCAGTGCACTTACCCTTCAAGGCGTTCTCGGTCTGACCACGAATCACTTTTTCGGACAGCTCTGCCGAATAGTATTCTGCCATACCTTCCAGAAGGGTTTCCACCAGAATGCCCTGTGAACCCTCAGCAATGGGTTCCATAACGGAAATCAGGTGGACACCGTTCTTTTTCAGGATCATCTTATAGTTTGCGCTATCAAAACGATTCCGGGCAAAGCGGTCAAATTTCCAGACGAGAACAACATCAAACAGCTTCTTGCCGCTGTCTTTGATCATCTGCTGGAACTCCGGGCGATTGTCCGTTTTTGCAGAGAATGCACGGTCAATGTAGTGCTTGATGACCGTGATGCCGTTCTTTTCCGCATAAGCCGTACATTCCCGAATCTGCCCTTCGATGGATTCTTCGCGCTGGTTATCGCTGGAATAGCGGGCGTAAATTACGGCGGTCATAGACTCACTTCCTTTTTCTTATCGAACAGACGGGTAGCTTTTTGCATACTTGTAGATCTGCCGTGCACAGTCAAGGCTCATTTTGCTGGAATCGTTGTGTTTGAGCCATGCATTCACATTGCCCGGATTCAGCCTCAGGTCAGTGTAAAGGCGATAATTCGTCAGTTTCTTTTTCTGCTGAAGTTCCAATACCCGGCGATGGATCAGTTCTTTCGTGTCATTGTCCGCAAGGGCGGCATCCCGCACCGAGCAATAGCTGCGCCAGACCTTCAAATAGCCCTCCGGCAGTTCAGGAGATTGTTTTTCCAAGAGCAGCAGCATTTTCGCCAGCAAGTAGCGATTAGAAAGCCGCTCATATTCCGCAACGACCGTGCTGTTTGCAGTATAGTGGAGCAATAAATCCACTTTATCATAGGCCAAAGCATAGAGAAACAGCGGTTCTTTCAAGCGGGGATTTTCATTTAGACAAGCTGCAAGTTTATGGACGCTTGCCGTCTGCACCCCGGAAAGTTCTGCCACATACTTCTTCAAGAAACCTTTAAATGTCAGCTTTCGCATGGTCTCCACCTCTCCACATACGCCTGATAGCGGATATAAAAATCCCGATATCGCCAGTCGTACAAGATGCTGGCTCTCAACTCATCCTCATCCGTTGCAAGGTGTTCCAGCAAATCCCAATCCAACGAATTCCGCACAGCCTCACTCTCTACGTCTGCTTTGTCAGTGTCCCGAAAAGAGCACAGCTTTGCAATCACCAAGTCCTCCAGACTGGGTGTATAGAACTGCACCTTTGTACCACCAAAGGGCAGCGGCTGAAGCCGGTCTTGGAAGTTATACGGGAAATTGTCGATGTAGGCTTCCACATCGGTGTTGATGTCGTACTTGCCAAGCAAACTGTACAGTTCTTTCGGAACACTCAAGGCATCAATGTCATGAGTAGCGCGGGTCAGCTTGCCCAACAAAATGAACGCACTGCCGCCTACAATCACCATCTGATAGCGGTCGTTATTGTCGATCATCAGGTCTGCGTCTTCGTCCAGACGTTCCAGACGCTTGCGGAGGTCATCTAAGATCATCTTGCCCATAAAACAGCCTTTCGTATTTTCAATAATAGTATTTTCTAAAATCATTTTACAGAAAAGGAATCCGATTGTCAAGCACAAATCAACGACATTTCATACAATTTATACTACCATGTTGTCAGTTCACATCTCACACTGGCTAATGACCGTGCTGATTGCCGTATCATATGCCACCGGTGGATACTTAAATTTTTTCAGTAAGTGTTTCACCATCTTACGCATACTCGCACGGGCAGTTTCTTTTTTCTGCAGGTCTATTACGCTCGCATTACTGAATTTCTGCGTTTCCAGCCATCTCCATTGCAGCGTTCGATTGACACAGGTTGAGTTATCGGCAGATACAGCAAACACAACGGGCAGCTCTGGTAACAGAGCTGCCCGTTGTGTTCGTTTATGAAAAGGAGAACTTAGATCTCATACCACTTGATCTCGTTGGCATCCAGATGCAGAGCAAAGCTGCTGCCGTCTGTGGTGTAAACGGTGGTGTCCTGCGGCTCGTACGTGTTGTTCACCACACAATACTTGCCGTTCTTGACGTAGGCGTGAACTTCTACATTATAATTGGAGCTGAACCATGTATGCAGTTCCTCCTCGCTGTGGGCACTCCACAGGATAGCGCGGTAAAGGGTGCGGCTGTTGGCAAAACTGTAAGGCACACCGCTGATGTACACGGCACGACCCTTTCCGAAGTCGTGTGCCGCCATCTGCACTTCTTTGTTTCGCTGCACCAGCACCTCGGTGCCCTCGAGGGCGTAGATATTCTTTTTACCCTCGCCAAAGTCCACGGGCTGGTCGGCGTCCTGCAGGATAAAGTGGTCGGGGTGCTCCTCCCAGTTGTATTTGTCGTAGTTGAGGGTGAAGCCGTTTTCTTCCTCCACGCCCAGCACGCTGGCAAGCTGGAGAATGTGGCCCTGATACGGGTGACCGGAAGGCTCACCCACGCCGATAAAGCCGCCGCCGTTCCAGACGAACTTGCGGATAGCGGAGGAGATCTCCGGGTCTTCCCACCAGATGCCGCCGGTGTGTGCGGTGTCGGCATCGCCGACATTGATAATGACATCCAACGAATCCAGCAGATGCGGGTCGTTCTTGATATCCTCAAAGCTGATAAACTTTACCTCAAAGGGTGCGCCGGACAGCATCTCAATGACGCCGGCGTAGCTGTAATTCTGCTTGTAATACAGAGCGTGGTGCACCATGTGACAGCCCCAAGCCCGCATTTTACCCCAACAGTTCAGCACGGCCACTCGCTTGACACAGTAGGGTGTGGTACCCTTGATGTTCTCGTACAGTTCGCGGAACTCGTTGCAGACGCTCTCCACGTAGTCCACGAACTCCGGGAACTGCAAGGCCAGTTTCAGATAGCCGCCATAGCCGATGCGGTCGATGGGCTTGCGCAGGATAGCGCGGCGGGCTGTAACCCAGTTCTCCTTGGCTTCCCGCACCGGGTCGCCGCCCTCGTGGAAGGTGTCGGGGAAGAAGTACGGCAGGAAACGGCCCTCGGTGTACTTCACGCCCTCAATGTCAGAGATCAGGCGCAGGGTGGAGCCGTTGCCCACGCTGCCCACTACGGCATCCAGTCCGATGGTCTTGAACTCCGGCATGAAAGGTTCGGTGCCGATCCAGTGATCGCCGAGGAACATCATGGCCTCGCACCCGCACGCGTGGGTGATGTCCACCATCTCCTTGGCAAGCTTTGCCACCTCGCGGCGCTGGAAGGCCTGAAAATCCCGAAATTCCTTGCTGGGCACCCGATACTGGTTGTTGTAGTAGCCCTGATCGATGATGTACTCCGGGCGGAACTTGTAGCCCACCTCCTGCTCAAACTGATTCAGGATGTAGGGGCTGACCGAAGCAGAGTAGCCATACCAGTCCACGAACTTCTCCCGCTTCAGCTCGTCGAAGATCAGGGTGAACTGGTGGAAGAAGGTGGTGTAGCGGATGACGTTCACATACGGATGCTCCTGGATGAACTTCCGCAGACGTTCCATCGAATACTTGTGGGTCTTGGGCTGACGGACATCAAAGGTGATCTGATGCTCAAAGTTCGTCCATCCGTTGGTGGTGGCATTGTACATGTGTACCGGATCCCAGATGAGGTAGGCCAGAAAGCTGACCGTATATTCATGGAACGGCACGGCCTGCACGGTCACGCTGCCGTCCGCATAGCTCCACTTTTCCGGCGGCACGGGCTGGCCGGTGGTTCGGTCCATGACCTCCCACCAGCGGGTGATGTCATCGTTGGTGTTCACCTGCATCAGCTCCGGGCTGATGCCCTTCATCAGCGGGATGGTCACGGTGTCGCCGGGAGCGGTGTAGAAGCCGGTCATGATGTAGCACTGCTGTACCTCGTCCGGGTTCGCCTTGGCCCATGCGTTGTCCTTGCGGGTGGTATAATAGGTGGAGTAGATCTTTGCATCCGCATCCTTCAGCTGCTGCGGAAAGTCGGTGCCGTCGCAGTCGCGGATGGCATCGGCACCCCACTTTTTTAAGATCTCCAGTGTTTCGGGCACAACGTCCAAGTCTGTGGGAATGGTCACGCGCCCGGTCTTTCTCAATTCGTCCATGGGAAACTCTCCTTTTGCCTCTTTTTGAATCGTAGGGGGTCAATCGTAGGCGGCGTTATACAGCGCCAGCACAGCCAGCAGCAGCGCTACGCCCACCAGCATGATGCCAAGCCCTGCCAGCTGTCCGGTCATTTTCCAGCCGGACACCACCAGCACCAGTGCCAGCACGAACAGCACCAGCATCAGTACCATGCGCAGGGCGGGATGCTCTTTCCAGTATGCTTTCATCGTTTGTCACCTTAACCTTTCAGGCCGCCCACGGTCATGCCCTGCGTCAGCTGCCGCTGCACGCAGATGTACAAAATCAGGGTGGGCAGCATTACCAGCACAAGACCTGCATACATCGTGCCGTACTGGGCGGCGCTCTGCTGCGCCTGCATCAGGTTCAAAAGACCTACCGGCAGGGTGCGGGGTGCCTTGGTGGAGCTCATCAGGGTCATGGAGATGATATACTCGTTCCAGAAGGACAGGAAGTTGAACAGGATAATGGTGATGATGGAGGGCTTTGCCATGGGGAAGATGATGCGGGTCATGGTGGAAAAATAGCTTGCACCGTCGATATAGGCGGCCTCCTCAAAATCGTGGGGCAGGGTGGCAAAGTAGCCCGACAGCAGGTAGATGGTAAAGGGCAGCGCGGTGGCGGCGTATACCACCGCCAGCACCACCAGATTGTTCAGCAGAAAGCCGCTGCCGAAGTGGCTTTTCAGCCACACATCGCCGTCCCGCAGCATCAAAAAGATGGGCACCACGATGTAGTTCACGTTGATGAACAGACCCGCCATGAACAGGGTGTTCAGCAGCCTGCGCGCCTTGAAGTGGAAGCGGGACAGGCAGTAGGCGGCGGGCAGGGCAACGACCAGCAGCAGTGCCAGCGCCAGCGCGGTGACGATGACCGAGTTGAGCATATATTCGCCCATTTTCGCGCCGTTCCATGCGTTGACGAAGTTCTGCCAGTAGAACCCGGCGGGCAATGCCCACGGGTTGCCGTAGAACTCTGCATTCTGCTTGATGGAGGCCATGAACACCCATGCCACCGGCACGATGATGGTAACGGCCAGCAGAACCAGCACAAAATAGATGAAAAACTTGTACAGACCTTCCGCAGAGCGGGAAGATTTTTCGGTGGTATTCTGCATCTTCTTCCCTCCTTAAAATTCCAGCGTATCGCGGTTGGTGACCTTGTTGACACAGGCGGACAGGGCAAACGAGAACAGGAAGATTACCACGCCGATGGCCATACTGTAACCATACAGGCCAGCGTCTTTCTGGCTGTACATATAGCTCAGCGCCACATCCGATGCGCCGTTGGGCCCGCCGCTGGTCATGGCCTTGACGAAGAGGAAGGCCATGTTGATGGTGGAGATGATAAAGAAGGTGAGGGTGGTGCGGATATTCGTCCAGATGAGGGGGATGGTGATCTGGAAGAACTGGGTCAGCCGCCCGGCACCGTCCAGATTGGCGCTCTCGTACAGGCTGATGGGCACGGCAGACATGGAGGCCATGTACATGACCATGTAGTAGCCGATGGCCTGCCACACCATGGCAATGATGATGGAAGGGATGACCAGTTTTTCGCCCTTCCACAGGATGGGGTCGCTCATGTTGCGGAACAGGCCGATGATGCTGTTCAGCATACCGTTTTCCGGCTTATAGATGGCAGAGAAGATGCCGGAGATGACGACCACCGACAGGATGTTGGGGATGTAGAAGATGATGCGGAAAAAGTTCTGGCCTTTGATCTTCTCCCGGGTCAGGATGGCTGCAAACACCAGCGCAAACGCAAAGGTGACGATGGTGACCACCACCACGAGCAGGATCATATTCTGCATGGAGCGGATGAACTGGGTATCTTTCAGCAGATGCTGGAAGTTTTTGAGCCCCACAAAGGTCTCGTTGGGAGAATAGGCACCCCGCTCATACAAACTCATGCGGAACACGTTGAGGGTGGGCAGGATCATAAAGAGGAAAAACAGGATGGTAGCCGGTGCCACACAGAGGAATACGAACCGTTTGCGGCTTTTATCCGTTCTCATAGGGGATTGACCGCTCCTTTCTTGATGGTACTGTACAGCCCAAAAAAGCGGAGGCGGTAAAAACCGCCCCCGCTGGGCAGGGCTTAATTACTCGATGATGTTGGCGCGCATCTGGTCGCTGGCGGACTTGATGCCGTCGATCCACTGCTGCTCGGTTATGCTGCCGGAGACCAGCGAGTTGACGGGATCGAAGAACACGGTGCGGACTTCCACGCCGGGGATGGCGCTGAAGGCTGCAAAGTTGCCCATAGCTGCCTTTGCGCCGTTATCATAGATGGAGTAGAACATCTTGTTGTCGCCGTCCAGATCATCGGCAATGCCCAGCACAGGCTGGATAGCGCCGCTCTCGGCGAACAGCTTGCAGGCTTCGTCGCTGTACAGGTACGCCACGAACTGCTTGGCTGCATCCAGATGCTCAGCACCCGCCGGGATCCATGCCTGCTCGAACCAGGTGTAGCTGTAACCATCGCCGCCGGCCTTGACAGCGGGCAGGGCGGTCATGCCCCACTCAAAGCCGTCTGCACGGGGTGCTTCGGCCATCTCGCCCACAATCCAGGTGCCGTTGGGCATGAACAGGGCCTTGTTGTCCAGCACCAGCTGCTGGTTCTGGGTAAAGTCCTGATCGTTGGCCTGTGCGGGGGTGATGGGGTTGGTGTAGGAAGCCAGCTTTGCCACGATATCAAAGCAGGTCTTTGCCTCGGGGGTGTCCCAGATGCCTTCTTCGTAGTGGGTAGCCTTGTTGAAGAAGTCGGGGCCGCCTGCGGCGTACATCAGCGCATAGAAGAAGGCGTCGAAGTAGCCGGTGGTGGGGTAGGTGAACAGGTAGGTGCCCTCAGCGGCAGCCTTGTCGCCCAGTGCCCACATCTCGTCCCAGGTCTTGGGCACGTCCCAGCCCTTTTCCTTCAGGAAACCGGCGTTGTAGAACAGGCCGCAGGGGCTGTAGAACATGGGAGCCAGATAGGTTTTGCCGTCGCCGTAGGGGTTGGTCAGGGAGGTGTCGGTAAAGCCGCCGGCGATCTTCTCGCTCACCTTCTTGCTCTCGCCGGGCACGGTCATGCTCAGCACATCGGTGATGTCGGCGATCAGGTTGCCCTTGATGAACTGCTCGGTCAGGGCAGCTTCACGGCCGGTGGCCAGATGGACCACGTCGGGGTAGTCGCCGCCCTGCATGGAGGGGCCGATGACGTCCTCCAGCTTCTTGTCGGTGGTCAGGTCCACCTTGATGCCGGTCTGGGCGGTAAAGGCCTCGGTGACCTTTTTCCACATCTCAGCGCCATAGCCGGTCTCGATGGCAGCGACCTTGATGGTCACGTTCTCTGCTGCGGCAGAAGCAGCAGAAGAAGATGCCGCGCTGGATGCGGTAGAGCTGGAAGAACCGCCGCAGGCGGCCAGGCCCAGTGCAGCGGCACCCACGCCAGCCACTTTCAGAAAATTGCGACGAGAAATGCGTTTCATAGTGTATCCTCCATCATAAAGTTCCGTTCAAAACACAGCCGGGGCAAACAGGCTTCGTCCGAAGGGGCTGTGGTTTTTTCTGCTTCCAATATAGAGGTTTTCACGGTTTGCAACAAGGTCTTTGTTGTTTCGTTTTTTATAAATATTGCTTTTCGAAAAATTCTTTCAGCAAAAGCAATAAAATTTGTACTGTAGTTTTGGTACATTTTCCCCGCTTGTAACCAGTTTGACATATTTTTTGCACTCTATCGAAGGCAAAAGTATTGAACCCATCCAAAAATCAGGGCTTGCATTTTTTCTTCATTGCCTCTATAATGAGAAAAAACGCACGAAAAAACGCATCGTTTTTAAGCTTGTATTTTTAGTATCTTGCTTTTATTTTTATAGTTTTTGCGTTTTGCCTCAAAAGGAGCCATTTATGAGTACCGAGCGATTTGATATCCGCCATGCTCCCGCTCCACGGGAATCCTTCCGGCTGCTGTACATCAGCAAAAGCAAATTTGGCGGCGATTGGAACAGTACTGCCCACACCCATTCCTGCACAGAGCTGTTCTACTGTCTGAGCGGAGAAGGTCAGTTTTATCTAAGCGGTCAGCTTTATCCGGTCAAACCGGATGATATGATTATCGTCAATCCGCAGGTAGAGCATACCGAGTTGAGCCTGAATGCTGCACCGCTGGAATACATTGTATTGGGCGTTGCTGGCATCGAGATCTTATTTGGAAAATCAGATTCTTCCTACGCCATATTCAACTGCCGGGAAAATCGGGAACGGATGGTGACGCTGCTCCATATGCTGCTGGCCGAAGCAGACCGCAGTCTGGACGGCTGCGAAACGGTCTGTCAGGATCTGCTGGAAGTGTTGCTCATCTGGCTGGTGCGGTGTACCACGCTTTCTTTGCAGGTAGAGGAAACGCCCCGCTCCGACAGCCGGGAGTGTGTGGAGATCAAGCGGTATCTGGACAGCAACTACCGCGAAGATATCTCGCTGGATGCCCTTGCCGAAATCGCCCACATCAACAAATACTATCTGGCCCATACCTTCCAAAAAGAGTATGGCATCTCTCCCATCACCTATCTGAACCGCCGCCGCATTGAGGAAAGCAAGTATATGCTGGGCAACACCGGTTACAGTCTGGCGCAGATCAGCGAGCTGATGGGCTTTTCCTCCCCCAGCTATTTCTCCCAGTGCTTTCGCAAGGCGGAGGGCATGACCCCCAACGAATACCGCCGTCAGACGCGGCAGGGAAAACGCCCCGCCCCGTCAAAACGGCATGAAGTATAACGAAAACGAGGAATTTATGATGAAATCCGTTACCCTTTCTCTGCTCCAGTCTGCTGCAAATGCCTTTGATTTTGGCGGGCCTGTGCTCTGCGATGCTCACCACTACGGTGAGGGGCATATCAACGACACCTTTGTGGTCTGGCGGAAAGATCATTCCAAACGCTTTATTTTGCAGCGCATCAACACAGATACCTTTACTAACCCGGTGGGCCTGATGGAGAATGTCTGCGGCGTGACCCGGCATCTGCGGGCGAAAATTCTTGCCGAGGGCGGCGACCCAGCACGGGAAACGCTGAATGTCATCCCAACTTTGTCGGGGTCGACTTGCTATCTGGATGCAGACGGCGGCGCATGGCGTGCCTACGACTTTGTAGAAGATACCATCTGTTTGCAGCAGGTCGGCAGCGAAGCCGACTTCCGCACCGTGGCCGAGACGCTGGGCAAGTTCCAGAACCAGCTGGCGGATTACCCGGCCTCCACCTCCACGAGACCATTGCCCGTTTCCACGACACGCCCAACCGCTATGCCAATTTTGAAAAAGCCCTCGCCGCCGATGCACTGGGCCGCGCAAAGAACATTGCGCCGGAAATCGAATTTATCCATGCGCGGGAGAAAGACTGCCATGTCCTGCTGGATCAGCTGGCAACTGGCGAAATTCCTCTGCGCGTCACCCACAATGACACCAAGATCAACAATGTCCTCATCGATGCCGCTACCGGAAAAGGCATCTGTGTCATTGACCTCGACACCGTGATGCCGGGACTTTCGGCCTACGACTTCGGCGATTCCATCCGCACCGGTGCCAACGACTGCGCTGAGGACGAACCTGACCAGAGCAAAGTCCATTTTGACCTGCATCTGTACGAAGTGTTCGCCAAAGGGTATCTCTCCACTGCCGGGGCATCCATGAGCATGGCAGAAAAAAAGAGCCTTGCATGGGGTGCAAGGCTCATGACGCTGGAATGCGGCATCCGTTTTCTGACTGACTATCTGGAGGGCGACCATTATTTCCATATTGCTCGCCCGGATCACAACCTCGACCGCGCCCGCACCCAGTTCACGCTGGTGCGGCAGATGGAAGAGGTTTTCGATCAGATGCTGGAAATCGTCTGCCCGGACAATCACTGATTTCGCAATCTCCTCCATTCGGATACAGCAAGAAGCATGGACGCTCTCCTTTTCGGGGGCGTCCATGCTTCTTTTTACAGCTTATCCCTACACACCCATCAAATCGTCCTTTGAGGACGCTGGGAGCGTCGAGGACATGATGCGCTGCAGCAAATTGTGAAAGCCCTTTTCAGCCCTGACCAATCACAATCCCTCAATGGCTATCATTGTAGCTGTAAATAGAAAAAACAGCTCAAGCAGCCTCCTATAAGTCCTACTATCACCGCTTTACCACAATAAATTTTTCAAAACCATCTTGACGCGCCTTGCGAACCATGATATTCTCTGTCACAAATCCCACTGATTTTGTGGATTGGTCTAAAACCATCCACAAGATGTGGTCCTGTTCATTTTGAACACTGCCTCACCGTGGATTATCCCTGAAAGATCAACCGCCCCGCAACACACCCGATTCATTTTGCCGCCGATTCACCCGACAAAATCATCGCTGCGCTGCGTGGCGGTATTTTTCTTTTCTGGAAAGCTGCACCTTGACAACCGCATGAGCCGTCCGAACGTGATACCGGCTTTTCCGCCAACGCCGCTGCAAAACAGGGGCAGGAACTTCGTTCGGAGCAAACGGCGATCAACATACACGAGCAGTGGAACTCTCTACTTATTTTTGCGCCTTAACAATTCGGAAACATTTGTCGAAAGTTGATTTTGAGCGCAGCGGTAGAGGGCAAGAACCGTCCCGTGGCCACAAATTTTCAATTCTTGAAAATTTCCCGTCCATTCGGGACTTCACTTCTTCAACGCATCTGCATTTCCGAAGCGATCTTGTTGGGGCGTGCCTGCCCCAAACCCTGCTCAGATTTCGCACCGCTGGTGCGAAAGAACGGCGTGTCGTGCTTACATAACTTCACCGAGGAGTTATCGAACAGACAGGAGGTACAATGACCAAAACGAATGTTCAATCGTCCCCTAGCAATTCCCGGCACCACGACACGCCGAACAACAAAACGCACATCATCAAGTTCCGAGTGACGGAACGCGAAAAACTGGAACTCGAACAAACCGCAAAACTCCTTCATCTCTCCCTGTCCACCCTCATCCGCCGTGCGCTGCACAGTGCGAAGATCGAGCGCACTGTTGTCGTTGCCGGCGGCGGAGAAGAAACCCTGAACGCCGTTTCCACCCTGCTCGCCCAGTGCAGCAGGGTGGGCGGAAATTTGAACCAACTTGCACGACACTTCAACTCCGGTGGCGCAGACACCGAACAACTGCGGGCGAAACTCCTTGACGAACTTGCAGACCTGACCGCATTCCGGCTCCACGCCGAGAAAGTTCTGGGTGAACTGTATGGCAACTCTCAAGCATATCGCCTCTAAAAATTCGGACTACTCTGCCGTTGAAGCGTACCTGATCTACCAGCACGATGAGTTCACCAGAAAGCAGCTTCTGGATGAACAGGGCAGACCCATGCTGCGGGAATCCTACCTGCTCGACACCCTTGAGTGCGGTGATTTCTCATTTGCAACGGCCTGTCTGCTGGCAAACCGCAAGTATGGCAAGAACACCCAGCATGGTGATATTAAAAGCCACCAGTATATCATCAGCTTTGACCCAAGAGATGCAGCCGACAACGGCTTGACCATGGAAAAGGCACAGGCACTTGGCCTGAAATTCTGCGAAGAAAACTTCCCCGGTCATCCTGCCATCGTCTGCACTCACCCCGATGGGCACAACCATTCGGGAAACATCCATGTCCACATCGTGATCGGCAGCGTCCGAACGCGAGAAGTGGAGCGCAAGCCCTATATGCAGAAGCCCCGCGATTGGCGCGAGGGCATGAAGCACTCCAGCACCGCCCAGACCATGCGGCACCTCCGTGTCGAGGTCATGGAGCTGTGCGAGGGTGCCGGATTGTACCAGATCGACCTGCTCAACGGCTCGAAGGAGCGTTTCAGCGAGGCCGAATATTGGGCAAGGCGGCGTGGGCAACAGAAACTTGATCTTGCAAACGCAGCCCTCACCGCAGCCGGACAGCCGCCCAAGCAGAAGAAGTTTGAAACCGTAAAGAACATCTTGCGGAAACAGATTTCTTCGGTGCTGTACCGTGCTACCAGCTTTGAAGATTTTTCTGATAGGCTTATGCAACAGTATGGCATCACCGTCAAGGAAAGCCGTGGACAACTCAGTTACTTGCCTTCCGGCAGAACGAAGTTCATCCGGGCGAAACATCTCGGTGACAAATTCGATAAGGCGGCAGTGCTTGCCACGTTGCAGGCAAATACTGAACGCAAACCCGAGGTGCAGTTCAAACAGGATACCATCGGGAAACTGATTGACATCCAGTCGAGGATGACTGAGGGCAAGGGCATCGGCTATAAGCGTTGGCTCACGAAACACAATCTCAAAGTTATGGCACAGACCGTGAAGCTTCTGCAGGAAAAGGGCTTGACCGACGAGGACGCCCTGAACCAGCGCATCACCGAACTGGAAACCAAGTACCACGACTCGCTGGCGGTGGTGAAAGATCTCGAAGGTCGCATGAAAGCCAACAATGAGCTGCGCTATCATGTCGCAGCCTACACCAGCACCAAGAATGTCGCACAGCAGTTAAAGACTGCCAAACGACCCGCAGCCTTTGAGGAGCAGCACCGTGCAGAGCTGACAGCGTACCGGGCGGCAGCAGCCTATTTCAAGGCAAATGACCTCACCAAGCTGCCCAGCCCGAAAAAGCTGGAAGCCGAGTATGCGCAGCTGGCATCCGAAAAGGCAAAGTTCTACGAGCAGTACAAGGAAGCGAAAGAGGAACTGTTCAAACTGAAAACCGCAAAGCAGAATGTTGCGTCCTTTTTCCGGGAGGAAGAACAGGCGCAGCAGGAGAGATAAAGGAGTGTGCATATGATCAACCTGAAAATCGACCCGGAGTTCCAGTCCCAGATCCCTCCTCTGACCGATGATGAATTTAAGCAGCTTGAAGAAAATATCCTCAAGGAAGGCAAGCTACTCTCTCCTTTGATTGTTTGGAACAACACCCTTGTTGACGGTCACAATCGTTATGAAATCGTTCAGGAGCATCCCGAAATCTCTTTCTCCACGATGCCGCTCCCGTTTGAGAGCAGAGAAGAAGTCCTTGCTTGGATCTGTAAGAACCAGTTAGGGCGGCGCAACCTCACGCCGGAACAGAAGAAGTTCCTCATTGGAAAGCAGTACAGTGTGGAGCATCGAAAGCCCGGTGGAAACGGCAACAACCAGTATACGGTTACTACCGAAGAACCTGTTCAGGAGGAATTGTGTCAAAATGACACAATTCCTCCCACTGCTACGGAAAACAGCGTCCGTAAGCAGATTGCGGAGCAACACAATGTCAGCGAATCCTATGTTGCCCGTTCTGAAAAGTTCATGCGAGGCGTTCAGATCATGGATCAGATGATACCCGGTATGCAGGAGAAAATCCTGTCCGGGCAGTTCAAAGTCCGTGATGCCGATATGCACCGCCTCGCCAGAGCCGATTTTCCGAACCGCAAGCAGATCGTGCACGAGATTCTGCACCCGGAGGACCGCTCTGCTCCGCAGAAACGCATCTACGGAATCAACTATTCTGCGCTGGAAGCTGCCGTCCGGCGAATCCAGCAGGATGTTGATTTCCTGATGAAGTATCTCCCTAAGGTGCCTGATGATGCCTATGTGAAAGTGGAGACCACGAAGATTCTCAAACGGCATAAGGCATATATGGCACAGTTTGAAGAACTGCTGAACGATGAAAAAATCGCATAACGATAGGCACTTGTAAGCCATCAACGAGCCACCAACCGCAAGTGCAGGGCGGAAAGCATCCGCGCCCTTGCGCCTGATAAAATGGAACTTTGATTTTCTTGCCCGGCTTTGCTGCGGTGGGACGATCAAAGGAGCGTGCGTTTGAACAAAAAGAAAAAGTCCACAAACACTTCCCCTTACCCCGATGAAGCCATTGACCGTCTGGCACGAGCATTCTACCCGGCTATCCTTGCCTGCTGGAACAGCGAGGAAGGCCAGCGGGAGTTTGCCGCGTGGCAGGCAGAGCAGGCTCATATCTCTGGCAAAGAAAAACAGGAAGTTCCCGCTTGCTGGGTATTCGTAAAACAGTTTTCGAGAAATGACACGGCAACTGCCTGTCAGGATTGGTTACGAGCACCCGGCTAGGCCGAGGAAGCATCAAGTCCCATGTCCGCACCGTCAAGGTGTTGAACATGGGACTTTTTGCATATCGGGGGTCTGTACACCTCTATCAAGGTGTAACACACTAGACTTTGTACCAAAGCCGTGTGCCAAGGGTACTGCGCCCCTTGGAATCCCTGCTCACATCGCCCATGGGCGATGTGGGTTCGCCGCACAAAAGGCTCTCGCAAAGGCACACCCGGCTGTCTGCGGCGAGGGAAAGGCACTTCTGCGGAAGTGTAATAACCCACTATGACACTTTCAGCTCTGCGGACTGCAAAGTGTAGTGGGCTCTCCGAGGGGGAACGGCTGTATAGGCTGCGTTTCGGGCAAATCGCTGCGTACGTGCGTACAGGAGGTTGGTACGCACGTACGCAGTAAAATGGTCAAGTTCTATAATATAGGGGGTGCGTTTCGATCAGCAATATGATATACTTACCTTAATCCGACAATTCACCCCTTTGCCATTAGTTGCTATGCTATGGAGGTTATTATGGAAAACCTTGTCATGTACGGCCTGATTAAAATTTGGTGGATTTTTCCATTTGCTTTCGTTTTCTCATTGGTTGCGGCTATTAAAGAAGCTGTCAAAGATGGTTCTAATGATTTGAAGTATGCGCTAATTTCCGCAGTTAGCTTATTTATTCTTGTGGCTGTTTGTATGCCTTACTATAATTACTAGTAAGCAGGGTTTGGGGCAGGCACGCCCCAACAAGAAGCTGTCCCAAAGGGGCAGGAAATTTTCAAAAATTGAAAATTTGTGGCCACGGGACGATTCTTGCTCTCACGAAACCCCATACTTTTTGAAAAAACGCTTTTCGCAGCCAAAGGAGGATGCACCATGAAAAAAGAGATCGAAGCCTTTGTCAACGCAGCCAACGAGCAGGAGTTGGAAGCCGCATGGAATAACCTCTCGGCAAAGGAACAGCGGATTTTCGAGCAGCTCATGGAGGAAGACTCACCCGAAGATGCACTGGCATTTTTCGCCCAGCTGTATGACGATACCCCGAAGGAGCAGGCCAGCGAAACCGTGAGCATCTCCGAAAATGAAATCTATTTCAAGCGGCAGCCCTTGACCGAAGAGCAGAAGAAGCACGGCTCCTATGTAGATGAGAACGGCAATCTCCATGTCAAGAACCTGTCCGCCTTCTGGATTCCAGAACTGACCACCACGGAGAAAGTCGGTCACACCACCTATACCGTGACCGGCAGCTATGAGGGCAAGGAGTCCTTTTTGAAGAAGCTGGAGCGCATTGTTGCCAAGAACGCCCAGCAAAAATTTGAAGATGAGGGTGCAGACGAATGACAACTGCGCCCAATTCTGCTATACTTGACCCGGTAACCAATCCTGTACTGACAGTTGCTCCACAGAATAAGGAGGACACAACAATGTCTGGAGCAACGAATAAAATCACCGCACTTTACTGCCGACTGTCGCAGGAGGACGAGCGACTCGGCGAAAGCCTTTCTATCGAGAACCAGAAGGATATCCTTTTGGACTACGCTAAAAAGAACCACTTCTCGAACCCGGTGTTCTTTGTTGATGATGGCTATTCTGGCACGAACTATGACCGCCCCGGCTTTCAGAGTATGCTGGTCGAGATCGAAGCAGGGCGTGTAGGAATCGTTATCACAAAAGACCTGTCCCGACTGGGGCGCAACTCTGCCCTGACGGGTCTGTACACAAACTTCACCTTTCCCCAGTATGGCGTTCGCTACATTGCCATTAACGACAATTACGACACCATTGACCCGAACAGCGTAAACAACGATTTTGCGGGCATTAAGAACTGGTTCAACGAGTTTTACGCCCGCGATACCAGCCGCAAGATTCGGGCTGTCCAGAAGGCCAAGGGAGAGCGTGGAGTACCGCTGACGGTCAATGTCCCCTACGGCTATGTGAAAGACCCGGAGAACCCGAAGCATTGGCTTGTTGACCCGGAAGCGGCTGCGATTGTGAAGCGCATCTTCTCCATGTGCATGGAGGGACGTGGGCCGACCCAAATTGCGAACCAACTGTGGGCAGATAAAGTTCTGACTCCTACCGCCTACAAGTTGAGCCATGGCCGGAGTACAAACGCACCTGCCCCGGAAGACCCTTACCGCTGGGATAAAAGAGCAGTAAGTTTGATTCTGGAACGCCGGGAGTACACTGGCTGCACAGTCAACTTCAAGACCTATACTAACTCTATCTGGGATAAAAAGAGACATCTGAATCCTGTGGAAAATCAGGCTATCTTCCTAGATACACATGAGCGCATTATTGACGATGATGTGTTTGAAAAGGTTCAGGAGATTCGTAACCAGCGTCACCGCATGACCCGGACAGGCAAGAGCAGCATTTTCTCCGGTATGGTCTACTGCGCTGACTGCGGTTCTAAGATGCAATATGGTTCGTCCAACAACAGGGACTTCAGTCAAGACTTCTTTGATTGCTCTCTGCACAAGAAGAACGGGAGCAAGTGCAAGGGACACTTCATCCGGGTAAAGGTTCTGGAAGGACGTGTACTGAGTCATGTTCAGCGGGTGACGGACTACATTCTCCGTCATGAAGACTACTTCCGCAAGGTCATGGAGGAGCAGCTTCGGGTGGAAAGCACCGAAAAGCTGACCGTCCTAAAGAAGCAGCTTGCCCGGAATGAGAAGCGGATTGCAGACCTCAAACGGCTGTTCATGAAAATCTACGAGGATAACGCCAGCGGAAAGCTGAGCGATGAACGCTTTGACATGATGAGCCAAAGCTACGATGCCGAACAGAAGCATCTGGAAGAGGAAGCCCTCTCTATCCAGCAGGAAATCGAAGTACAGGAACAGCAGATCGAGAATATTGAGAAGTTCGTCCAGAAAGCGCACAAGTACGTTCATATTGAAGAACTCACCCCTTATGCTCTCCGTGAACTGGTGTCGGCCATCTATGTGGATGCCCCGGATAAGTCCAGCGGAAAGCGGGTGCAGCACATCCATATTAAGTATGATGGGCTGGGGTATATCCCTCTGGATGAACTGGAAGCAAAAGAAAAGGCGTGACCGAAGTCACGCCAAATCTGCCCCATTGCGGGAACTTTTGCAAATACTGTTTTATGGGAACTCTGCTCTGGGGAACTCCCTGCCTTACTTATCGTATGTGGATTTTTGCGGGGTGCGTCCGGCAGGGCGCACCCTGTTTTTGTTTTAAACTTAAAAATCAAAGACCGTAAAGTGTGTTAACTACATTGCCTTTGGTCGTTTTTGACAAGCAATCGAGAAAATCTTTCTTATTATCAGGATGCATTTGATCTACAACAATGGGAAAGTTTAAGTATAATACTCCCAGACATTGTTCTACGGTTCTTATGTATATAGAAGATATTTCTTGATGTGATACTTGATTGTATTGAGGTAGCATTGATAAAGCACTTACCGGTTTCATTATTTTAGGATCACCGTGTACCGTCCGACAGAGTGTTGAATAATCATTGTGCAAAGAGTCAATACATGCTTGACCTATCAGTGTATGAAAATGGCTGTCATTTTTTGCAGCATCAAAAACAGCATAGACGCTTTTCTCATGAATTATCGCAGGTTCATTAATCATTACCTGCGATTTCAAAAAATTCTCTATGCAACAGCGAAGTTGAAGTTTAGCAGGCTTGTACATTCCCTGCGTGATACAAAATAAAGAAAGTAGCAAATCAGAAGCCATTTCATCCAGAAAAACGGCCGAGTTAGGATAACTACCTTGTATCTTGAATTCGGCATTAAAAACAAGCAAACCAAACAATTTTTTATGCATTCCTTTACAAGCCTCGATTTGTTGTGGAGCAGAAGCGTATGAAGTCAGGCTGTATTTAGAGAGAAATTTCACAAACTCGTCAAAATCTTCACCAATACGTCTACTCATTTTCTTTTCCTACTAACTTTTGTATTGTTTCGTTCCAAGAAAACATATTGCCAGATGTCTTTGCTTTACTCTGCATTTCACGGACTTCTGTCTTATTCTTTAGAATATTTGCTGCCCATTTGGTCAGTATATCCAGTCTTTCTTTATTAACATCTTCCACTTCACAAACTATCAAGCCAATTATTTCGTTCCTTGATTTCTTTTCCCAACGAGGGATGCTCAATGCCAGTACTTCTTCTGCGAATTGAACCAGCTGAGCATTGTTTTGAAAAATGTCATTATCCTTCAATAGCGAGGGAAGTACACCAATTAGGTTATACGCATTATTTGATGTCCCACTAACTATTGCTCCATGCACAGCCCAATTTCTATACTCACGTAAAAACTGGGATGCCTTTTTGAAATTAAGATCTTTGTTTGATTCTAAAAGCCAACTTAATTCTTCAAAGAAATTAATAAACTGCTGACGTTCATATTCTGGATTGGATTTCCGTTTATTTGCACCAGCCATTATTCTCCCTCCACTCTCCTTAAAAACTCTTGCGTAATGCTAGAGAAATTGAGATTCAAATCAGTTTTATCAAGATCTAATATAAAAGTACCAGCCAACTGTCCTCTGGCAATATCAACACGCTTTGGAACAGGCGTTTTATACAAGTAGTCTTTCCAATTGGCAGCACCTGAAAAATAATCAACTGCCTTCTTGTACACAATAGTATTCGTTTCAGCAATAGTTAATACTAGTCCGGCACATCGACAGGAACAACCATAATTCTCTTTTCTTTCCTTTATAATACCCTCGAGCAAATCCAAGCCTGTCATACTAATGGGATCCGGCTTGGAAGGTATTAAGTAAAAATCAGAAGCAATGAGAGCACTCGTCATCCAAACGGATGGTGTAGGCGGGCAATCAATTATGCAGATATCATATTTGCCGGTTTTTCTTACATAATTCAGATAATTTTTCAACTTATTCTCTGTTCCCTGACCAGGAGCCATTTCAAACCTAAACAAATCCAGTAAACTCGGAATGAGGTCAAATCCACGGGTGGTTTTATATGGGATAATACCGGAATAGGGTATAGGTTCTTTTCCCACTGCTCCTCCAACCACAGAAACCGATGCGGGATTTTTGTAATTAAAAACATCCTTTATAGTCGTACCGCCGTTTTTGATATATTTAACATAGTCATCGCCATTTATCATACATTGCGTTGCATTAAATTGAGGGTCAACATCAACCAGCAGTACCTTTTTGGAGTGTCTGTGCGTAAGAAAATCAGCAATATTAACAGCAAGAGTTGTTTTACCAACGCCGCCTTTCATATTAACAAAACTAACAACCTTCATATTTAACATCCAATCTATATTCTTGTAGCCATGCTATTTCACGAAAATTTCACAGTTATGTGTAAATACAAACACTAACTAATATAAATATATACCATTCATTTCACTTTTTCAAGAATCAATTGTTTTTTTGGTGCAATCCAAAAAGATTATCATCCAAGTCTTGTCCTCCTGAAATCATTGCATGATTTGTGTCGGTCAATCTATGATTTCGGATTTCATCTTCCACGGACACCTGCATGGAACTTGTCGGGGCAAAGCCCCTCCATCTGCTAACGCAGACCGTTCCGTCGCTTAAAAGCCCCACTGGGACTTTCATTGCTTCGCAAACGCTAATTTTCCGAAGAAAACAAATAATCCGAACCCATCTCCTATCGGAAACAAGTTCGGATTATTTTTGTTTGGTCCGAGTGGCGAGAATCGAACTCACGGCCTCTTGAACCCCATTGTGCTTCTCTCAAAAACGCAATGGACACTCCGATACCACTTGTACGCAGTATCATCAAATTTCAAAATTATTTTATCATTCTGTTTCGTTAGATGTCAAGATGTTTCGTTTCTTTTGTGGTCAAATTGTGGTCAACCGACCCTGACAAATGACCATTCTCCCCTACTAAGTTACATGGCGCAATTCCGATTTTCAAAAATCGAGATTGCGCTTTTTTGTTTGCACGAATTATTCATAAGGAGGATTTGTCAACCATGTCAATGAAACATCGTCATTTTTTCATCCTTGACAGAATTGTATGACGCTCGACTACTTCTATGGACAGGCCGGAAAACTTTTTTCGTTCTATCGCATCCCCAAAGCACTGTTTCAGGAGCAGCGGTTTCAAAATCTGTCAACCGATGCCAAAACACTCTACGGCATCCTGCTTGACCGCATGAGCCTTTCTGTTAAAAATGAATGGTTCGACAAGCAAGGCCGGGTGTTCATCATTTTCACGATCGAGGATGTCAAGAGGGCTTTGTGTTGCGCAGACAACAAAGCGACCAAGCTACTCAGGGAACTTGAAAATTTTGGTTTAATTGAACGAAAACGCCGTGGACTGGGCAAACCGAGTTTGGTGTATGTGAAAAACTTTTCGTCAGACCTTTCAAATGAGCGTGTCCAGAATCGTGAAAATCACGAATCTGGAAGTCCTAAAAACGCTTGTCAAGACCCGCCCAAATCACGATGTAATAAGAATAAAAAGAGTAAGACAGAGCGGAATAATACGAATCCTATCCTTTCCGATGAATTGGAGAAAATGAAGAATCGTAAACTGCTCGAAGAATATTTTTCACATTCTTTGGAGATAGAACTTCTTCTCCGGCTTTACCCGGATGATGAAGATACCATCTATCAGATCGTAGATTTGCTGGTGGACACCTGTGACAGCAAGCGTAAACTCATAAGAATCGCTGGCGATGATAAGCCCGCCGAAGTTGTGCTCAGTCGGCTAAAAAAGTTGAATGCAGACCACATCCGCTTCGTACTGGACTGTCTGGCAGCGAACACTTCCCCGATACGGAATATGAAGCAGTACCTTCTGGCCGCACTATTCAATGCTCCAACCACAATACAGCTCTATTATCAAAACAAAGTCAACCATGATTTAGCAGCTCGGAGGTGATGAAAATTTCCAAAAAGGCAACAACGATAGCCGTTATCAACCAGAAAGGCGGCACGGGCAAAACCACCACCTGTGAAAATTTGGGCGTAGGGCTTGCAATGGAGGGCAAGAAAGTTCTGCTTGTGGACGCTGACCCACAGGGTTCGCTTACTGTCAGTATGGGCTGGCAAGACCCGGATGCACTGCCCACTACACTCTCTACTCTTATGCAGAAAGCCATGAACGACCAGTGTATTCCACCCGGCGAAGGGATTCTGCACCATGCGGAGGGCGTTGACCTTATCCCGGCCAACATCGAACTGGCCGGACTGGAAGTGGCTCTGGTGAATACCATGAGCCGGGAGAAAGTGATGAAACAGGTGTTGGAAAGCGCAAAACGCGAGTACGACTATATTCTGATTGACTGCACTCCCTCTCTCGGTATGCTGACGGTCAATGCGCTGGCAGCGGCAGATTCCGCACTGATTCCGGTGCAAGCACAATATCTTTCGGCAAAAGGGCTGGAGCAGTTGCTTCAAACCGTGCAGAAAGTAAGGCGGCAGATAAACCCGAAACTGAAAATTGAGGGCATCCTGCTCACCATGACGGACAGCCGCACCATCTATGGGCAGCAAATCAGCAATCTGATTCGGCAAGCCTACGGAAAGCATTTGAAAGTGTTCGACCAGACAATTCCCCGTTCTGTCCGCGCTGCCGAAACCAGCACGACCGGAAAAAGCATTTTCCAGTATGACCCGAAAGGCAAAGTGGCAGAAGCCTATCATTCCATCGCAAAGGGGGTGTTGGCCGATGCCGAAAAACGGCTTAAACGTCAGTTTGAACAGCTACGATGATATTTTTTCCACCGAAGAAACGCGGCAGGAAGAACAGCGCGAACAGGTACAGCAAATTCCCATTGATGAGTTGTATCCGTTCAAAGACCATCCCTTTAAGGTGATTGATGATGAAGCTATGCAGCGCACAGTAGAAAGCATAAAGCAGTTGGGTGTCACAAATCCGCTGATTGCTCGTCCGCGCCCGGATGGTGGCTACGAAATCATTTCTGGCCATCGCCGCCAACACGCTGCACAGCTTGCTAGACTGAAAACCCTGCCGGTTATCGTCCGTGATATGTCGGACGATGCCGCTGTTCTGCTCATGGTTGATTCCAATCTTCAGCGCGAACAGATTTTGCCGAGTGAGCGGGCATTTGCCTATAAGATGAAACTGGATGCACTGAAAAGGCAAGGTGCTAGGTCAGATTTAACTTCATCCCAAGTTGGGATGAAGTTGCAAGCTCTTGATATTGTTGGACAAGAAGCTGGTGATAGCCGCAACCAAGTACACCGTTTTATCCGCTTAACCAATCTTATCCCGGAACTGCTGGACATGGTAGACGAAAAGAAAATCTCATTTAACCCTGCGGTGGAACTCTCTTATCTTGATGAAAGCCAGCAGCGAGATTTTCTTGAAGCTATGGCTGACACGCAAAACGCCCCATCGCTTTCACAGGCGCAACGGCTCAAAAAGCTGGCGCAGGAAGGTCATTTCTCGTATGACGTTGCCTTTGCCGTGATGGGTGAACCGAAAAAGGACGAATTGGACAAAGTTGTTATCAAAAACGATACCCTGCGGAAATATTTTCCCGAAAGCTCTACTCCGAGAGAGATGGAAGAAAAAATCATTGGGCTTTTGGAAGAAAGTAAAACCGAAAAAGTTGTATTCAGGAGCGATTCTATCAAAAAATATTTTCCGAGCAACTATTCGTCAGAACAAATCGAAAATTCAATTCTCAAGATGCTCGACCAGCGCATGAAAAAGCGCAAGCATGAAGCTGAACGCTGACGATCAGATAAAACGCAAGACCCACTTTGGGTCTTTTTCTTTTGCAAACATGGAGGAAAAAGCCTATGAACAACACCGCTACTCGTATGATTCGTTCCGAGGAGATCACCATTGATATGCGCATCTGCACCATTCTGGCAGGTGGCAAGAAGCCCGGTGAAGTCTACTTTGCCGCCATTGCGCCGGATATGGAACTGACGGTTATTACTCTGGATGAAGCCCCTGACATTCTGCCCTGCTTCGATGAAAGCGATGCCAGCATCCATCTTCCCGACACTTCGCTGCTGCTCTGCTACAATCCGGCACAGGTTCTAAAGATGGCGGGCAAGCGTTACCTGACTGGCCCGGTCATTCTGGTACGCACCAACATGGACGGGAACTTCATTTCGCTTACCATTGATGACGTGTACCGTTTCCAGAAGTTTCTGGCGAGCCACAGCGTTACACTCATGGCAGACGATCAGAAGCTGCCCTGCATTTGCATCGTCTGAGGTGTGTTATGCTGAATTTTTTCATCGGTTTCGCATTTTTTGAGTTCGGCGCACTCTGCGGCTTCTTCGTGGCTGCGCTGATGCAGGCGGCAAGGGATGGTGGTGAAATTGCAGGAAGAAATCGAACAAAAGACATTCAACATTATGATCTCCACCACGAAGCTGTCTGCCCGGACTGTCCTGCGGGCAGTTAAAGCGGCGTTTCGGCTGTACCAGTCCAAGGCATCCCAAGGTAAGCAGAGCGTCCGCACTCTTCTGCGGCAGAACCGGGGCGTGTCCAGCGTGGAGATCAGCAAGACCGGCATCCGTGGTCTGGAACGCTATGCCAAAAAGTACGGCATCGACTACGCCATCCGTAAGGACACCTCCGAGGTGCCGCCCCGGTATCTGGTCTTTTTCAAAGCCCCGGACGCAGAAGCCTTCAACTCGGCGTTCAAAGAGTATTCGGCATCCCTGCTGAACAAGGACAAACGCCCCTCCGTATTGGCAAAACTGCATGAACTGGTGCAGGCTGCGGCAGAACTCCCCGGCAAAGTCCGGCACAAGGAACAGGAGCGAGGACTGTGACCACGAAAAAGCTGACAAAGCTGCTGGCGCTGTGTCTGCCCTATATCCTGCTGGGTCTGGTAGCAACGAATTTCGGAGAAGCGTGGCGGCTTTCCGAGGGCAAGGAACTGGGCGATAAGATCATGTCCATGATGGGCACAATCTCGGTGGCATTTGCAAACCCTCTGCCCAGCCTGCATCCGCTTGATTTGCTGGTGGGCTTGTGCTGCGGTGCAGGGTTACGGCTGGCGGTTTATTTGCGTGGAAAAAACGCCAAGAAGTACCGCCACGGCATGGAGTACGGCTCTGCCCGGTGGGGCACCGCCAAGGATATTGAGCCGTTCATGGCTCCCAAATTTGCCGACAACATTATCCTGACCAAAACGGAACGGCTGATGATGTCCAACCGCCCACCGGACCCCAAAAACGCCCGGAACAAAAATGTGCTGGTGGTGGGCGGCTCCGGCAGCGGCAAGACCCGGTTTTGGCTCAAGCCCAACCTTCTACAATGTCATAGTTCCTATGTGGTCACTGACCCGAAAGGTAGTATCGTGGTCGAGTGCGGGAACGCACTTCTGAAAAACGGTTACAAGCTGAAAATCCTGAACACCATCAACTTCAAAAAGTCCATGCACTATAACCCCTTCGCCTATGTCCACAGCGAAAAGGACATTCTGAAACTGGTCATAACCCTGATGACCAACACCAAGGGGGAAGGGTCCGGCGGGGACCCATTCTGGGAAAAATCGGAGCGTCTTTTGCTCACCGCCCTGATTGCCTATCTGCACTATGAAGCCCCGGTGGAGGAGCAAAACTTCGCTACTCTGCTGGAGATGCTGAACACCATGCAGGTGCTGGAGGACGATGAAGAATACCAGAACCCGGTGGATCTGCTGTTTGAAGAACTGGCAAAAAAGAAGCCCAACAGCTTTGCCGGGCGGCAGTACAAACTTTACAAGCTGGCCGCAGGAAAGACCGCAAAATCCATCCTCATTTCCTGTGGTGCCAGATTAGCCCCCTTCGACATCCAAGAGTTGCGGGACCTTACCATGTACGATGAACTGCAACTGGACACGCTGGGCGATAAGAAGACGGCGTTGTTCCTCATCATGTCGGACACAGATTCCACCTTCAACTTCCTCATCAGCATGGTCTACACCCAGCTTTTCAACCTTTTGTGCGACAAAGCAGATGATGTGTACGGCGGCAAGCTGCCCATCCATGTGCGATGCCTCATCGATGAGTGCGCCAACATCGGGCAGATTCCCAATCTGGAAAAGCTGGTGGCGACCATCCGCAGCCGTGAGATCTCTGCCTGCCTTGTTTTGCAGGCGAGAAGCCAGTTGAAAGCCATCTACAAGGACAATGCGGACACCATCGTGGGCAACATGGACAGCCAGATATTTCTGGGCGGCTCCGAACCCACCACCCTGAAAGACCTGTCCGAAATGCTAGGCAAGGAGACCATCGACGCCTTCAACACCTCGGATACCCGTGGCAACAGTCCCAGCTACGGCACTACGTTCCAGAAAATGGGGCACGAATTATTGAGCCGGGACGAGCTTGCGGTGCTGGACGGCGGCAAGTGTATTTTGCAGTTGCGTGGCGTCAGACCTTTTCTCTCGGACAAATACGACCTGACCCAGCACCCCAACTACAAGTTGACCTCGGACTATGACCCCAAAAACACCTTCGATATTGAAAAATATCTGAACCGAAAAGAAAAAATCCACCCCGCTGATGAGTTCATCGTGGTGGACGCTGATTCGCTCCCGCCTGCCTGACTCGGTAGGCGGTTTTAATTTATCCCGGTCAGAAAAGTGCACCAGAAAATCAACCTTGCTGCGGTTATGCAGTGTAAAACAATAAGATTTCGGGTGTGTACAAATGATTGAAAACGCTTTATAATAAAGGAGAAAAGACTATGGAATTCTTCAACTCTGCTATCGAAGTTCTTCAGACTCTGGTCGTGGCTCTGGGTGCCGGTCTCGGCGTTTGGGGTGCCATCAACCTGCTGGAAGGTTATGGTAACGACAACCCCGGCTCCAAGTCTCAGGGCATGAAGCAGCTCATGGCTGGCGGCGGCGTTGCGCTGGTCGGCATTACCCTGATTCCCCTGCTGAGCGGCCTGTTCGGTTAAGAACGGCGGGCGGCGGTTGCCGCCCGGTACATATTATAATAAGGAAATCCATAGTAACCATCTCACATACAGAAGGTGACGCAGATGAGCGAGATTTTATTGTATCATGGCAGTAAAGAAGAAGTTGTCTATCCCGAAATCCGTATCACACGGTATACAAAGGACTTTTCTTGGGGATTCTACTGCACGAACAACTATCAGCAAGCCTACCGCTGGGCAGACCGCCGTTCTGCCGACGGCCTTGTGAACGTCTACCGCTATGTAGAAAATCCCGACCTGAAAATCCTGCGTTTCCCTGAAATGTCGGACGAATGGCTGGATTTCATTGCAAAATGTCGTGCAGGCGAAACCCATCCCTACGATATTGTGGAGGGACCCATGGCAGACGACACCATTTGGGATTACGTCAACGGATTTACGTCCGGGCAGATCAGCCGTGAAGCATTTTGGGCCTTGGCGAAATTCAAGCATCCAACACACCAGATCAGCTTTCACACCGTAAACGCTTTGCACTGCCTGACCTTTGAGAGGAGTGAACCCATCCATGACCGAAAAGCAGAAAAATGATGTTCTCTATGTTTGCAGCCTGATTGAGACCATTGCCCGCAAGACCAAAAATCATCGGCAGGATGTGATCCGTCACTTTACAAAAGCCGACATCGAACGGCAGCTCCGGCTGGCAGAAGTAAACCATTGCCTGTCCTTTGAGCAGGTTTCGGATGAGCTGATTGAAGATCTCAACATCCCGGAGGGGGATTTTGATACCGCCGCAGAGTGCCGCTACACGGTTCCTTCTGCAACCTCCATCGGAATGCTGTACCAGGGGCTGGTGCTGTCCACCATGAAGGATGATGATGCAGCACAGGCAATTCTGGATGTTTTTTCGTCGTTTATCACGGATGAGATCTCCGATTTCAATTCCAACGTATACTACACTAATCCTGATTATCTCCGCTGCTCCTATCTGGAGGGCAAAATGCTTGCATAACTGAATTATTGTCCTATGCCGATTGCCAAAAAGCAGTCGGCATTTTTGTTTTCATCGGCTTCTGAGGCGATTATTCCATACAGCGGCTTGAGCAGCAGCGGAAAGCCCTCTGCGGTTTGCAGTTTTATTGAATGTCCGTGCCCCAAGCCGTGTTTTTTTATCCACCCATCAGTGAAAGGCGGTGTCTTATGCAGTTTTTGACCCACATTATTTTTCTCCTGAACCTTCTCAAGACCCTTATCAACCACTTCAGCTAAGGACGGTGACTGAATGGAAACCGTTCTCAAAGCCATTGCCGACTGGATCAAAGGCATCCTGACGGCAGGCATTATGTCAAACCTTTCCGGGCTGTTTGATGATGTGAACACGCAGGTCGGCAATATCGCCCAGCAGGTCGGCACAAAGCCATCAGCCTTTGAACCGCGTGTTTTCGCTATGATCGAAGCCCTTTCCCGGAATGTTGTGCTGCCTATCGCGGGCATCATCCTCACATTTATTGCCTGCTATGAGCTAATCGAGATGATAACCCAGCACAACAACATGGCGCAGTTTGAGCCAGCCCTTATCATGCGCTGGATCTTCAAAACGGCAGTGTCCGTCTGGCTCATCAGCAACACCTTCGATATTGTGATGGCGGTGTTCGACATTACCCAAAAGGTGGTGTCCGATTCCAGCGGCATCATCGCAGGAAACACCCGTGTCAACGATATTGGTTTGTCCATGCTGCAATCCAGCCTGATGCAGATGGACGTGGGTCCCCTGTTCGGACTGTTCCTGCAAAGTTTCTTCATCGGCATCACCATGCGGATCTTGAGCATCATTATTTTTGTCATCGTCTATGGGCGTATGATTGAAATCTACTGCATGGTGAGCCTTGCGCCCATCCCCATGGCAACATGGGGCAACCACGAGCAGTCGCACATGGGGCAGAACTACCTGAAATGCCTGTTTGCGCTGGGTTTTCAAGGCTTTCTCATCCTCATCTGCGTGGCGATTTACGCCGTGCTGATCCAGAGCGTGGCGATTTCCGGGGATGCCATTAACTCCATTTGGAGCATTGTGGGCTACACCGTCCTGCTCTGTTTCAGCCTGTTCAAGACCAGCTCCGTGACAAAATCCGTTCTCGGAGCGCATTAAAGGAGGTGCTTTATTGGCTGCGTATATTTCCGTTCCCCGTGACCTGACGAAAGTAAAATCGAAGGTCGCGTTCAACCTGACGAAACGGCAACTGCTTTGTTTCGGCACGGCGGCACTGATTGGAGTGCCGCTGTTTTTCGTTCTCCGTGATTCCGGCGGCAACACTGCCGCCACCCTCGGCATGATGGCGGTGATGCTGCCGGCGTTCTTCCTTGGGATGTACGAGAAAAACGGTCAGCCCATGGAAAAGCTGCTGTCGTACTATGTGCAGTCCCGGTTTCTTCGCCCGAAGATTCGCCCCTACAAGACCAACAACTACTATGCACTGCTTATGAAGGGAGGCATGACCCATGACCCCGTTTTGGAAAAAGACCGGTAAGCACAGCGGCCCACAGTCTGCGCAGAAGCACAGACAGAACGCAAAGCCCGCTGTGCCCCGGACCGCCCAGCAGTCCATCCCCATGCAGCGGATGTTTGAGGATGGCACCTGCCGGGTGAAACCCAACTACTACACCCGCACCATCCAGTATCAGGACATCAACTATCAGTTGGCACAGCAGGAGGATAAGACCGCGATTTTTGAGGAATGGTGCAGTTTTCTGAACTTCTTTGATTCCAGCATCAAATTTGAGCTGTCCTTTGTGAACATGGCAACCGACAGCACCGAGTTTGAGAAAAGCATCCGTATCCCGTACCAGCGAGATGGTTTCGATGATGTTCGTGCGGAGTATTCCCAGATGCTGCGCCAGCAGCTTGCCAAGGGCAATAATGGTCTGACCAAGACCAAATTCATCACCTTTGGTGTGGAGGGCGAAAGCATGGCACAGGTCAAGCCCCGGCTTGACCACATCCAAAACGATTTGCTCAACAACTTTCACCGGCTGGGGGTGCAGGCAAAGCCCCTGAACGGTGTCCAGCGGCTGAAACTCATGCACGATATGTTCAACATGGACGGCGCATCCAAATTTCACTTTGACTGGAAAGACCTTGTGAAAAGCGGCCTTTCGGTGAAGGATGCCATTGCACCCACCGTCTTTGCCTTCAAAAACTCCCGGACGTTCCAGATGGGCGGCATTTTTTGCGCCGCCAGTTTCTTGAGCATCACGGCATCCGACATCAGCGACCAGCTTTTGAAGGATTTTCTGGACATGGATTCCTCGCAGATCGTCACTATGCACATTCAGAGTGTCGATCAGAACCGTGCCATTAAGACCGTGAAGCGCACCATCACCGAACTGGACCGCAGCAAAATCGAGGAGCAGAAGAAAGCCATCCGTGCCGGATATGATATTGACATCATCCCGTCGGATTTGGCGACCTACGGCAGAGATGCCAAAGCCCTGCTGAAAGAATTGCAGAGCCAGAACGAACGGATGTTCCTTGTCACCTTTCTGGTGCTGAACACCGGACACACGGAGCAGGAACTGGAAAACAACGTCTTTCAGGCCAGCTCCATTGCCCAGAAGCACAACTGCAATCTGTGCAGACTGGACTTTCAGCAGGAGCAGGGGCTGATGAGCAGCCTGCCGCTGGCAGACTGCCAGATCGAGATCCAGCGAGGTCTGACCACCAGCAGCACGGCAATTTTTATCCCGTTCACCACACAGGAACTGTATCAGTCCGGCAAAGAGAGCCTGTACTATGGGCTGAATGCCCTGTCCAACAACCTTATCATGGTGGACCGGAAGAAGCTGAAGAACCCCAATGGCCTGATTTTGGGTACTCCCGGCTCCGGCAAAAGTTTCTCGGCAAAGCGTGAAATTGCCAATGCGTTTCTGGTGACAGATGATGATATTATCGTGAATGACCCAGAGGGAGAGTATTCTCCTCTGGTGAATCGGCTGAAAGGTCAGGTCATTAAAATCAGCCCCAACAGTACCCAGTTCATCAACCCCATGGACATCAACGCCAACTACTCCGAGGAGGATAATCCGCTTTCCCTGAAAGCTGACTTTATCCTTTCCCTGTGCGAACTTGTGGTGGGTGGCAAGGAGGGTCTGCTGCCGGTGGAGAAAACCGTCATTGACCGCTGTGTGCATCTCATTTATCGCAAATATTTTGCGGACCCCTGCCCGGAGAATATGCCCATCCTTGAGGATTTGTACAACGCCCTGCTCCAACAGGACGAAAAAGAAGCCCACCATGTTGCCACGGCTCTGGAAATCTATGTGAAAGGCTCCCTGAATCTGTTCAACCACCGCACCAATGTGAACGTCAACAACCGCATCGTCTGCTATGACATCAAGGAACTGGGCAAGCAGATGAAAAAGCTCGGAATGCTCATCGTGCAGGATCAGGTGTGGGGGCGTGTTACGGCAAACCGCAGCAGCGGAAAGTCCACCCGGTATTATATGGACGAGATGCACCTGCTTCTGAAAGAGGAGCAGACTGCCGCTTATTCCGTCGAGATTTGGAAGCGTTTTCGCAAGTGGGGCGGTATTCCCACGGGGCTAACTCAGAACGTCAAAGACCTTCTTTCTTCTCGTGAGGTCGAGAATATTTTTGAAAATTCGGACATGATCATCATGCTGAATCAGGCGGCGGGAGACCGGCAGATCCTCGCAAAGCAACTCAATATTTCGCCCCATCAGCTTTCCTACGTTACCCACTCCGGCGAGGGCGAAGGGCTGCTGTTTTTCGGAAATGTCATTCTGCCGTTTGTGGACCGTTTCCCCACCGATCTGGAACTCTACCGCATTATGACCACCAAGTTGGGTGAAGTTTCGGAGGGCGCGCAGAAATGAGTAAACCGAAGCTGAACATCAAAGAGGAAACGTCAACCAAAAAGACCCGTTCTCCCCCGAAGAAAACCAAGGTGGAGCAGTCGGTGCCCAAAAAGAAAAAGCTGAAAACCGATGCAGATAAAGCTGCGGAAAAGGCACAGCATCTGCGGTTTGGCAAGGCGGAACTGACCCCGGACGAACTGAGCCGGTTGAGTAAGGCGCAGAAGCGGGAGATGTACGCTGCCCATGCCGCCCGGTCTGCGGTGCACCGGGAGGTTGACCAGTACGAGGACGACAATGTGGGCACGCAGGCGTTGAGCGAGGGCGAAAAAGCGGCAGGAAATGTCCGTGATATTTCCAAAAGCCGCTATGCCCGGAAGCTCAAGAAGAAAGCCAAGATGCAGGGCAAGAAAGGCTCCAAAACCGCAAGATCTTCTGCATCGGAGCCGACTGCGGCACAAGATGCAGGCGCATCCAGCACCAGTGAGGGCGGTTCCAACTGGCTTTCCCGGTGGCGGCAGAAACAGGATATCCGGCAGAGCTATTATGCTGCCGCCCGGTCGGGCACGGCGGCGCAGACCGCAGGTGGCAAAGCGGCATCCAACGGTGCATCTGCCGCCCGGTCCAGCATAGAACAGGCGGTAGAAAAGGGCAAAACTGCCGTCAGCACTGCCGTGAAAGGGCTGGCGAATGCCGCCAAGAGCAACGCACACGTTCTGGTAATCGTGGGCGTTTTTATTTTGCTCATCCTCATGGTGATGTCCGGCTTCTCGTCTTGCGGCATCCTCTTTTCCGGCGGCACACAGGTGTCCGGGCAGACCATGTACTCCGCCGAGGACCGGGACATCCGGGGTGCAGAACAGGACTACAAAAAACTGGAAAAAGAGTTGGACAAAAAGATCAAACGCACCCCCACTGACCATCCCGGCTACAACGAGTACCAGTACCACCTCGACCCCATCGAGCATGACCCGTGGCAGTTGACCTCGTTCCTGACCACCTTGTATGACGATTACACCCGGTCGGAGGTGCAGGGCAAGTTGAAGGAGACCTTCAAAAAGCAGTATAAGCTGACCACATGGGTAGAGGTGCAGACCCGGTATATGACTGTGTGGGTCATGACTCCCGCAGGAATTCCAGTCCCCACGCAGGTGCCCTACGAGTACCGCATCTTCCACACCAAGCTGGTCAATCGTGGCTTGGAAGTGGTCATTCGGGAAGAACTGAATAACGACCAATGGAAACGGTACGAGATCTTTCAGGACACCTTGGGCGGCAGACCTTATCTTTTTAATGGAGGTCTGCCGCCCGGTGGTTCTGACGGCTCCGGCACACCGGGCATCGACTATCAGGTTCCGGCAGAAGCCTTGACGGACAGCGAGTTCGCCGCCATCTACAAGGAAGCCCAAAAGTATGTGGGCACACCCTACGTCTGGGGCGGCTCTACCCCGGAAACCGGGTTTGATTGTTCCGGCTACGTCTGCTGGGTCTACAACCAGAACGGCTACAATGTGGGGCGCACCACCGCCAACGGCTTGTGGCAAAAAAGCCAGCACATTTCCGAAGCCGAAGCAAAGCCCGGAGATCTGGTCTTTTTCAAAGGGACCTACGACACCCCCGGCATGAGCCATACCGGAATCTATCTGGGCAACGGCATGATGGTCAGTGCTGGCGACCCCATCAAGTACGCAAACATTCACTCGTCCTACTGGGAGAAACATCTCGCCGGGTTCGGACGGCTTTCAAAATGATTGGAGGAGTTTTATGAGCGAAAAATCGGATAAGCTGCGGGCGATGCTGGAAAAAGAGAAGGAGCGCCGCATCAAACTGAACAACCGCATCGAGATTCTGGAACGGCGCATTCAGGAGGAGGATTCCGCCGAGGTCAACGAGATGGTGCGGACTGCAAAGGTCACGCCGGAACAGCTCGCCGCCCTGCTGCGGCAGTCGGCCACCACTACCCCGAACCCGGCTGCACTGGCAGCGGTGGGAGCTTCGTTTGAGAAGGAGGAAAATGAAGATGAAGTTTAAGAAGTTTGGTGCACTGCTGCTGTCGGCGGTGCTGTGCATCGGTATGGCCGCTCCCGCCTTTGCCTTTGAGGGCGAAGCTGCCCCGGTGGAGCAGCCGGTTCTGCCGGAAGTGGTGGAGGAGGATGTTGTCACCATCACAGATGAAACCTCTGGTGCCCTGACCCCGGAGGGCAATCTGACGCTGGTGGACGACTACCACACCAACTATTCTGATGGCAGCGGACAGCAGTTTATCACGCTGGTGTCGAAGTCGGGTGCGACTTTCTATCTGGTGATTGACCGCAACGCCAAGGGGCAGCAGACCGTCCACTTTATGAACCTTGTGGACGAAGCCGACCTGCTGGCGCTGATGGAGGAGGAACAGGCAGACGCTTATACCGCCGAAAAGGAAGCGGCGGCGCAGGCGGAACAGGACAGGCTGAAAGCCGAGGAAGAAGCCAAGAAAGCTGCCGAAGAAGCGGCGGCATCCGGCACGGAGCAGCCCACGGAAAATAAGGTCACAAAAATCGCATCCGGCTTTCTGGGTGTGGTCGTGCTGATTGCGCTGGCGGCAGGTGGCGGCTTCTACGTTTTTGCGAAGCAGAAGCAGAAAAAGCAGGCAGAAAAAGAAGCCCTCGACCCCGATGCAGGTTATACCGAGGACAAGGGCGATTTTGAGATTCCCACCGAGGACGAGCCGGAGGACACCGGCGAGGAGGATACCGAACCCATCTGATTTTAAGGCGGCATTTTGCCGCCGTACATATTGCAATCCGAAACAGATTGGAGGGATTTTTATCGCAAAATTGATCGTGGCGGAAAAACCGTCCGTCGCCATGTCCTACGCCAAAGTCCTCGGTGCCACCAACCGTCAGGACGGTTATCTGGAGGGCAACGGCTATCTCGTCAGCTGGTGCGTGGGTCATCTGGTGGAACTGGCACCGCCCAATGTCTACGATGTCAAATACGTTAAGTGGAGCATCACAGATCTGCCCATTCTGCCGGAAAAGTGGCAGTATCTGGTTTCTGCGTCCACCCAAAAGCAGTTTGGCATCCTGCAAAAGTTGATGCACCGCCCGGATGTGGACAGCGTGATCTGTGCTACGGATGCAGGGTAGTGCGGTTAGGTGACTTAAGAGAAAGAAAAAGAGACCTCATCTCGTAAAAAAGCTAACGAGGTTGTCCGTTTCTGTATTGAAATACAGTGGACGGCCGCGTTAGCTTTTGGTGACCAAATAATGCCATGCCCCACAAGCAGGCAGATCAGCTGTTATCTTGGATTATTTGATGTTGCTATCAAGTTCTTGTGGTTCAAAACGCAATCTAAAACTCAATGGATTTTGCTATTTCTAACACTTGGCTTTCCGACACGGAATTCGATTCAAGTTCAACGGCAACAAAGCATTCTTTCTCGTTGTTATAAGAGAGGATGCCCCAGTTGTTCACAGACTCAGCGTTTGCACCATCCTGATAAACTACTGTTGTAAGTGCAGTCGTTCCATATTTGTTTGTTTTAACCACATCATACCTGCTGTCTGTATCAAATCTGTAGACCGACCCAAGCCGAAGTGCAGAATATACGACCTGCACGGAATCTTTATCTCCCTCGTATGGTTCATAATTGCTGTAACCAATTGCACCGATAAGTGTGTGATCACTATCATAAATGTCATACACGGTGTACAGCGGATTCAATCCAGCAAGCATGAGCGGCTCATGTTCGGTGTCTGACTTTTTTGTTTTCTCCTGAAATTTCCACCCCTGTGGAAGTGTAATGGAAATCGCGCAATTCGATTGTTCCGATTCTTGTGCAGAAAATTCAATTTTATGATTTGGAATTCTTTCACCTTCAAATGTCCATCCATCTAAAATTTTTGATGCCATTTCAGCATATTCTCCACCTGTAGATGCAGACTTCAAATATTTATAAAGCGCCTTCTTTTCTTCATCTGACCCAGTATAGGAAATTTCTGACCTAATTCCCGTTATGACAAGTTCTTCAAACTTCTCATCGGTCATCAGCTTACTATGCTTCAGTATCCGAAGCGTATCTTCTGGAAATTCAACAAGCCGCTTAGACAATACCGAAAAACAATCTTCGGTATATCCGCCATCTGAAATTTTAAGTTCTTCTAATATTTGACCCGTTTCCATATCCTCAAGTTCTGATAAAAAATCTTGTGGATTTGATACCGATATGGAAACAGAGGATTCGGTGGAGGATGACGGTAGCGAATTTGTTGCGCAGGCGGATAAACTGGCCAGCATGATTGTGAGAATCACTATTTGAAATCGTTTCATCAGACATAACCTCCATTTTGTGTACTCCAGCAGGAGCTTTTGTTTAGTCAACGTAGTTCACACTGTGTTTGTGACAGCTTTTTTGAAAAAAGTTCAAAATCTTGTCAGCTTTGGACGCTTCAACAAAAAAGTGCCCACACATTTGTAAATGACAACAAGCGCGTGGGCAAAAATTCAGCCAGTGTGGAAGAATCATTTTTCTCACTAAATGACCCCAAATAATGTGACGAACTCTCAACCTCTATTATTACACCATCCGGCATTCTGTATTTTTCTAAACTGAGATTCAAACCTTTAAGTGGGATTGTTCTAGCCAGTTGAGGGATAGAAACCGTATGGAGAATATCAATTTTTGATAAACCTCTATACGTTTCTGTCTTTTCGGCTTCACTTAGCAACCGTTCTGCATACTGATTTGAAATAACCTGTATGCGAAATTGTTCTTTTTCATCCTCGGTCATCTCAAGTGGAACGCCGTGCAATGTGTCCACAATATAGGACGAAATTTTAGCGAAGTGCTCGTCAAAATCAGTGGTATCTTCGTTGGTCATATTTCTGTTCTACCCTCATTATAAGCTTTCCGGTCTGCTTAAAGTTACAGCTTTCAGCGTAAAGCTTCCGTAGTTTTTAATGCTAAACGATAGTTATCGGACTTTTCCGCAGTTTTTGCAAAAACGTTCAGAAGAAGCATTTAATGTTCCGCAGTCCGGGCAATACCATCTTCCGTCTGGCATCGGTTCAACAGGCGAGGGCGTTTGGTGTGCTTTTGCTGGAGTTTGAACGGGTGATGCAGTAAACAGCGGCGCAATATTCACATCTCTACGGCCAACACCAGCGAGACTTCTAAAATCCCACGATTTAACTTCTTGTGCCAATGTCCGTTTTGGTTCAATATACTGACCGCACCGTTGGCAATATCGAACACCCAACTTGTTTTCATAACCACAATTTTTACAAGCCATCAAAAATCCCCCTTTGCTTCTTGTTTAGAGACTTTACCTTCCTTTATCGAATAGCTAAAATTATCGAACCCACTAAAAATAGTGTCTAAATTCCCAACATAATCCATGCGGACTTCACTTTTGGGCTATTACTACAACTTTTGAAAGATATTGCCATCTGAATATAATACAAGGCTACAATTCCATATGAGAAAAACAAAGCAGCCCAAGCATACGGCACTGCACTTTCAGGGGTTAGTCTCACAAGATTACCAAGCCATATCGAAACGCACCCCCAAAGTGGTAAAGGCGCACCAAGAAAGAAATCATTTTTCTTGTCCATTTTTGTCCTCCTGTGACCTGATAATACGGTTTTATGGCATATTATCTTTGCATGGATTTGCGAAACACTCGGCCTTAAATACACGAATTGAGAAATATACCAATTATCAGCATCAGCATTCCAAAAGTGATCTGTGAACCCAAAAGACCTCCACCAGCATCATTTTTATCAGTGCTTTTAATTGCTTTCACCAAAAATTTAGGGAATATCACGCCTAAAATCGCCATTAAAACTATTATTATTCCTCTCATTTGATTTTCTCCCCTCTTATGCACATATTAGGTCAACTATGATAACATCAAAGCACAAGAATCAATCAACGTCCACAATTTTGTAGCAAAACAGAGAAATTTTGTAACGAAATCGGTGTGCGTACAGATAGTATGTTCCCTAACAGTGGACATCCAGCATCAGGGAAGCACACCAAAGCTACCTTTCGCCATATTACAAGTCAATCGTCAACCAAAGGCTTTTGACTATTTGAAGTTTTGGCATAATCGTATTATACTTGTAAGGAACAGGGCTGTATGTTGTGTAATGAAAAGCGGTCCCATGTGCACATGTGCAATGGAGGGATTTCAAAATGAATGTCTTGGTTTGTGACGATGAACGGCAGATCGTTGATTCTATCATTGAAACACTTGAAAAGAAAACCGAAGAAACACAGGTATCATCAAGATTTTACGGATTTTCTCAACCAAGTCAAATAGACTTATCACTTCCGTATGATATTGCGCTTCTGGATATTGATATGGGCGAAACAAATGGAATTGAGCTTGCCAGAAAGTTACGAGCAGAAAATGAAAATATTGTGATTATCTTCATTACAAATTTCATTCAGTATGCTCCAGAGGGATTTGAAGTTCAAGCCTTTCGTTACTTACTAAAAGCAGATCTCTCTGCTAAACTTGATTCCTACTTTGATTCAGCTGTCCAAGAAGTACTTCGACGGAAACAGCTTGTCACAATTTCAATCAACTCTGAAATTATCGATGTACCTGTAAATGACATTCTGTATTTAGAATCTCATCGAAGAATCATTGTTATGCACTTGTTGGACGAAAAACGCCCAGCATACCAATTTTACGGCAACATAACGGAACTATCCGAAAAAATCGAGCCACTCGGTTTCCTTCGTATTCAAAAAAGCTATCTTGTCAATATGCACTATGTCGAAATCTTTCAATACAATAAAGTCCAATTGCGCGGTGGTCTTTGTCTGGCTCCAAGCGAAAAGAATTATAGTGAGCTAAAACAGAAATATTTACATTGGCGAGGTAAAAGTAGATGGATGCTTTGATCAGTTTGGTTTACACAATCATAGATTCAGTCTGCGTATGTCTGTTTTTAGACGCTTTTGCTTCGCACCGTTGGAGGAATCATAGATTTCTTGTCGGTGTAATAGTTCAAACTATTTTAATGTATGCATCCATTGAATTCAGTGTTATTGCCTTAAATCGAAACCAAATCGTCAAAATTCTCTTGATTCTACTATCCTGCTTTATTGTTGCCAGAACTCTATATGAGAATATCTCAGGAAAGTTTTTATTATTTCTTATCGTTGTAGAATATCTCTTGACTTATAGTTTATCTTTTGCAGTCGGAATGCTTGCAACTTCGGTTTGTGGGATGGATGCTCAGACGTTTCAAGCAAACAAGACACTATCGCTAATCTACGGAATCTCTTATTATTCAGCCGAATTATTTATTATTGCGCTATTTCGCAAAATGATGCTTCAGCGTATGGGCAATAGACCCAGAAGCGATGCTCAACATTCGCAGCTGATTCTGTACTTTCTATTTCCATGTGCATCATTTGTAATGCTTGTGATCCTACTTTACGTTACAAGTGGTCACAATATAGAAGAGTTTGTTTCTGCTGGCTGTTGTATTCTCATTTTTATTTCAAACATTGCAATTCTCTTTTTATTGGAGCGAATGGAGTATGCAGCATCGGAAAGAGAACAATTATTGATGCTTAACCAGCAGATTCAGCTACAATCGAAAAACATGACTTCGGCAAGCGAACTTTATTCTGCTCAAAGGAAAAAAGTTCACGATTTCCGGGCGCACCTGAATATCCTAAATCGATTGATGAAGAATCAAGAGTATTCTGCCGCTGAAGAATATCTTGAAAAAATCACCGAACAGCAAACTGATCGGCTATTCCTTGTCAACACACATCATCCCATCTTGGACGCACTTTTCAATACAAAAGCTGCCGAAGCAACTCAAAAGAAGATCAGCATTGATTTTGAAGTGAATGATCTATCAAATCTTCCATTTGATGTCTCCGATATGGTAGTGCTTCTATCAAACCTTTTGGATAATGCCATTGAAGCGTGTCAGCAGTATGATAAGGGCGATAAAGCGATTCATGTCATGGCCGTTGCACAGCAAGACTTTTTTATCTCTGTCCGAAACACATCGGAACCTGTTGTAATTATAAGTGGTTCCATTCCAACGACAAAACCAGAACCGCAGATGCATGGCTTTGGACTTGCGAACATCCGGCTGATTCTCGAAAAATACAGTGGAGAGTATACGATGTTCTATGAAAATGGGTGGTTCCAGTTCACCGCTGATATACCGTTCACCCCGATTTCGTGACAGATTTTCTCCATCTTATTACAGAAACGTAGACAATATTGCTTGCTGCGTATACAGTGTAAGAAAGGATGGCACAATGCACAAATCGAAAGGAGTTACTCCAATGCAGCAATATAGCTTTGAATGAAATTCAAACTTATCAATTTAATAAGAAAGGATTGCTTATGGACGAGTAACGGATATCGAGATCAGACCAAGGATTTTGACATTCCTGCATCTCAGAAAGACTGGACAAAATACCCTGATTCCTCTTGGGCTGGTGTTCTGGTAGATGCAACAAATCGCGTTGGCTGCTACTATGTTGTCAATATTGCTGCAAAGACCGGAAAGACTTGGTATGTTGAAATTTCAAATAATATCCGATAACCGTTTTTGAGCAAGGAGTTTTTTATGCTACCGTTTTTTAATCAAAAAGAGTTGGTGGTTTGCTCAAATCAATCTCAATACCAAAAATACACATCTCTTTTAGAAAAAGAAGGAATCGGATATCGAACAAAAGTACGCGATTTATCATCGCCGTCTTTGTTTTCGATGGGAACCCGTGAAAGAACTGGAACCACATTTCAAAAGGTCAACTATCAAACGCTCTATACGATATATGTTCGCAAAGCCGATTACGAACGTGCTGTTCACGTTATTCTTGCTTGATTAAATATGAACACTCCATTCAATTAAGACTACTGTTTATGGTACAATGCCTATGTCAGATTTATTAAAAAAGATAGCGTATTGGGCTTTAGTGCTAACTCTTGTAGTCGCTGAGATTGGCTCCTTTTTCGATTTATTTAATATCAATCCTTGGTGCTATCCTGTTTATGCTGCGTTGCTGATACTATATAATAAATTTTCTTCATACAATCCGATAAGTGAGAATCTAATTTCAAAAATTATTGCAATATGTTTCATTGTTGCAGCAGTAGCTCTTACTATAATAAAAGGACTGGTTGCATAAAGGGGTGAAGAAAGTTTATGGATTGGAACATTGGTTGGGTATTTTGGATTGGCTGTTCGTATTTTCTGACAATCGTAAACTGCTATTTTGTACTTGTCAAAAAGGCAAAATATAATTACATCATCGGAGTGTCTGGGATTGCCTTTTTCTCAGTTGCCTTGCTTGAAGAATTACGAATGTTTTCGCAATGGATTGAAGATGGAGAAGTTGGAATGCTAACCCACGCTCTTCAAAATCTTCCAGTTCAATTTACCATCAGATTTTTAATAGTTGTAGGCATAACAGCACTGTTAATAATAATTGATTTACATCGCACAAAATAGTCCTAATCCAAACCACAGATAGTAACCATTATGGATACGCAATAGAACTTTTACTGCGAAAATTCTATTGCATTGTGAGAATTAAATATGTTCCCCTGGCCAAATGATTAGTGTGCATCCATACTGATTGTTTGGCTTTTTATTTTCTGAAAAAGGAGTGTGATGCCATTGACCCAACCGAAAACAGACCTAGCCTACCTCCGCAACGAAAAAGCCAAAGCAGAGCAAAAGCTGCGATCTTGTCAGCACCGAGAGAAAATTCTTGAACGCCGGATGTCAGAGCTGAACCGGAGAGAGCGTGTGCATCGTCTTTGCACCCGTGCCGGAATGCTGGAAAGTTTTCTGGTCTGTCCGGGAGAACTGACCGACGATCAGGTGATGAGAAGAAAAAAAGATAGAAGCAATGGCATTACTGCTCTGTATGAAAGACTGTCTCGTGATGACGATAATGCTGGCGAGAGTAATAGTATCGTTCATCAAAAGCAAATGCTTGAAGATTATGCTATAAAACATGGCTTTACGAATCTTGTTCATTTTACCGATGATGGTTGGAGTGGAGCGACTTTTGCTGGGGTTAGATAGCGATACTTTTTACATCTACCATGTTGCGGCGGTCATGGTTGACAACTTGCGTCGGCTCCTGCTCGGTATCAACCTGTCCGACAAAGCTATAATGGATTTCGATTTTCCGGGTGTTGGTTTCCCGGTCTAATTCATGTATCAAAATACGGTCGATAAACTCATGGACGTTTTCATAGGTCAATTCCTGTATGTCGCTGTATTTCCCGACAATCTGAATAAACCTTGATATATCCCTTTTTCGCTCGGTAACGGTTGCGATCTGCTGTTGTAACTCGTCTATCCTTGCGGCAAGGGATTTCTTTTCGTCCTCATAGCCGGAAGTTAGAAACACAAACCGTTCATCTGTCAGTCTGCCTAATGCGTTGTCCTCATACAGCTTGCGGAAAAGCGTGTCAAGTTCGGTCATACGCGCCTGTGCTTTGAAAAGTTCCTTTTGCTGCTGCGCTAATGCCTTTCTCGCTTCCATGTCGCCGTACTCGGTAGCTTTACAGATAAAGTCCTGTTCGTGTTCCTTAACATACCGCAAAACCCGCCGCATATCTTCCAGCACTAAATCAAGAAGTACGTTTTTGCGGATATAATGAGAGGTACACTCGCTGCCTGTCCTTGCCCTGTTGCGCCATGCGCCGCAAGAATAGGAAAACTTGCGCGGCTCGATATTTACGCCCTGTTGGTAATACATCTTATGTCTGCAACCAGCGCAAAACAGCAAGCCGGAAAAAATATCAATCTCCGCTGCTTTTGTCGGGCGGTGGCGGGTAGCAATCCGCTTTTGCGCAAGTTCAAAGGTTTCCTCGTCAACAAGCGGCTCATGGGTGTTTGGGAAGAAATAGCGTTGTTCTTCTTCGTTCTTCCGGGTCTTTTTCGACTTGTAGGATACCTTGTGAGTTTTCGCGGTTATGGTATGCCCTAAATATTCCTGCCTTGCTAATATGTCATAGAGCGTTTTGTCCGGCCAAGTATAGGGGGCGATCATTGCCCGCTGATACCGCGCCTGTCCTGTACGCTGATAGCGCAACGCTCCAATCGTCAAGACTTTGTTTTCCGCAAGCCATTTTTGGATTTCGCACATACGCACGCCGCTAACAAACATAGCGAAAACCTGTTTGACAATCGGCGCGGTTTCCGGGTCGGGTATAAGGTGGTGGCGGTTGTTCGGGTCTGGGATATAGCCGTATGGATATTCCCCGTTGACGCGCTCGCCTTTTTGCGCCTGTGCCTGTTTAACTGCGCGGATTTTCTTGCTTGTGTCGCGGGCGTAAAACTCGTTAAACCAGTTCCGCAAGGGGGTAAACTCGTTATCCTCCCGCGCTGTGTCAACTCCGTCGTTGATCGCGATATAGCGTACTCCGTTTTCGGGAAATACAATCTCTATGAGTTCGCCCGTTTTCAGATAGTTTCTGCCAAGACGGGAAAGGTCTTTGGTAATGACCGTCGCCACTCGTCCGGCTTCCACTTCCTGCAACATCGCTTGCAGCCCCTCGCGCTCAAAACTCACGCCGGAAAATCCGTCGTCCACAAAAAACTTTGTGTTCAAAAAATGGTGTTCGTCCGCATAGCGTTGAAGTATCATTTTTTGGTGCTGTATGCTTCCGCTTTCTCCGGCTTGCATATCCTCTTGACTTAAACGGCAGTAAAGGGCGGTGATTTTATTCGACTGTAACATTAGTCCTCCTTTCCGACAGCCGAATAAACAGGTATAATGTGTTGCTATCATTATACCATATCCCGCCGCCTAATGCACTACTCGGACGCTAAAAATCCCGGATTTCCGGGCTTTTTCTGCAAATCCTTTACAATGAGTTTCTCAATCTTTTTATGGATTGTATCGGTTGCCTTTTCACTCGGCAACGCTTGAACAAGATAGGTGATTTTCCCTATTTTGCGTTCGGTTGTAATTGTCTGTTTTTTATCCATTAGAAAAACCTCCTTTTCCTGTATGGATAAACTATATTCGTCAAAAGGCAAAAACGGGCGGTTGTTAGCTGCAACCTCACGGGAGTTTCACCCCGGCCCATGCTTATGGGTGCGCCGCGCAATACTTTGAGGGTGTTCAACGCGGGAGTATCATTGTGCCGCCTTGTATGTCGTCGCCCACAAGCTGCTAAACCTGTTTTACGGCGCGGTAGTTCTCGCTCGGCTTTTCCCCTATGGGGAAAAGCTGTCATGGCGTACCCGCCGACTGGCTCGGTACAGACGGAATGTACCCGTTTGCCTGTTATGCTGCGCACCAAAGGCCGCTTTCTTTGTCAAAGAACAATAGGCTTTGTCGGCCTGCAAAAGCACATCAACAGCGGATATGCTTTTGCGGAACGACAAATAGCCCATAACGGGAAGCGTGGAAAGGGGACACGCTCCCCGCATGGGCTAAAAGATTATCCTACATGAAAAGCAAGGGTGCGGGTAATAAGGCGCACTTGCAGCCTGTTACGCATTTCCTCGTCCACATAGGAATAGGTATTGCCCGCGTCGTCTTTCAGCGTGCGGGTACAAAGTTTCGCTATGTAACCCTCGTAGTGCTTCAAGATCGCGCACATGGCGGTTGTGTCGCCGTTTGCCGCTGCGGAAATGACAGGGAACGGCAACAGATTTTCAGACTTCCTAACGGTATTCATCATCTGCTTTTCCCTCCAAATACTGTTTGATTTTCGCAAGCGCGGATTTCCTGTGCCGGAAAACCGTCGTGCGTACAACATTCAGCAGTTCGCCAATTTCCGCGTCGCTCATATCCAAGAAGTAGGACAAAAGGATAATGTCGCGTTTCCTTTCGGGCAAAGCGTTAAGGGCTTCGGCAAGCAGTTCATTTTTGACGAGTACATCAAAGCCGGACACTTGAAAACGGAAATAATCGCTTTCGTATTCGTCCGTTGTGAAAAGCTGCGCGAGTTCGCTTTCGCTCAAATCCGAAAAAGTAACTTCGCGTGCTGCGCGTTTCGCAAGAGTGCGGCGGTGGCTTTTCGCTTCGCCGACCAAAGTTTTCTTTGCTAATGCGTCGTACTGATGTTGTATTCTTTCCTTGTCGGAAGAAGATAGCTCCATAGAGTTCACCTCCTTCCCGCGTGGAGTAGAGGACGGGAGTTAAGGGCTTGTCCTCTCTGCCCCTTTCGCTCCGTACCCGTTCGGGAGATGGCTCTTGAGTGCGCTTTTCAGAAAAAAGTTGAAAAAAGCAAAATGCGCCCGTCCGCAAGACGCGGACGGGCGCAAAGGAAATGTAAGCAGTAGCTAAATGTATTGACAGTTCACATTCATAGCCGGAATATCCCGCTTGCGGAGCATAGCTTTTTTTGACCGCAAAGCATTAGGCGGGTTACAGTAAATAAAAATGGACACGGCGATACCTCCCCGATACCGCCGTATCCTTAAAAAAGGGCGACTTTAATACACTACCCGCAATCCATTCTATAATAGGGAACAGCGGCTTTTGCGCAATATTAAATAAAAAAGCCGATAACACATAGGTTTTTTGACCTAATGCGTTATCGGCTCTGCGTCTATGCGTCTGGCACTTTTAATCATTTTTTTTTGAATTTATTATATGTGTTAGCTAACTGTCCACAAGCCGCGTTAATCTCTCTGCCATGAGAAACTCTCATAGTAACTTCAAGTCCTGCTTGCTCTAATTGATGTTTGAATGCAACTATTTCCCGTTTCTGTGGTGCTTTAATTCTTGAATTGCTTGTTGGGTTGTATTGTAACACGTTAATCATAACTTTTTTGCCCCGAAACCATTTTGCAAGTTGTCTTACATCTGAGGGCCGGTCATTTATACCCGGTAAAAGCAAATACGCAAAGACAATTTTGCGATTATGCCTTTCAGAATAGGATAAGGCTTGCTTAACAACATCTTCAATAGCATATATGCGCATGTGAGGAATAATACGATTTCTTGCAGATTGTGTTGCTGCGTGTAAAGATATTGTCAACTGAATTTTAAGATGTTCCTCGCGCAATTTTTTTAATTGATCGACCGGACCAACTGTTGATATGGTAATGCCGTCGGTTGGAAAGTTGAGCCCATATCTATCTCGGAGAATATGGATTGCTTTTATCAAGTTGTCATAATTGAATAAAGGCTCTCCCATACCCATAAAAACGATACGGTTTACTTTTCGACGCAACAATATAATCTGTTGTACGATTTCTGACGATGTTAGATTACGAACAAAGCCATTTCGCCCGGACTCACAAAAAATACAACCAACAGGACAACCGACTTGTGTGCTCACGCAAACAGTTCCACCATCTCGCCGCTTGATAAAAACCGTTTCAATGTATTTGTTGTCTTTCAGTTCGTAAACATACTTTTCAGTATCACTGCTTTTGCAAATATTTTTTACCAACATTGATAGATTTTTTTTGCGTGGTAATTGCTTATATAATTCTTCATATAAGGCTTTTGCTTCATTCTCGCCAATAACTTCCGACATTTCTTTGTAAGTAAATCCGTATGGATCATTCCGTACTTCCGCAGGCGTATATTTAGGTAAACGTTTCATTTTTATATCCTTTCTTCTAAATAATAAAAGTTTGTTTTTCTGTATTTTTGATTACAAACATCGGTGTACAAGGGGTACAAACAAGATAAAATAGAAATGAGGGGCGATAGAGCGGAAATGTCAGATTTTCCACTCTATCTGAACACGGTCGCTGGTGGCCTTGATCGTAGAAATCAAGCCATCAGCGGCTTTTCTTTTGTCGTCAAAATCTATGCTGTCCCAGTTGTCGAGATAATAGGATAACTTCTTTATCTGCTGGGGAGATATGGTTTCAACACTCAATTCGGCGATTGCCTTTGAAATGGTCTGGCGTCGGGTGTCCAGTTCTTCAATTTTTTTGTTAGCGTAGGCAAGCAAGGTCGCATTGGCTCCGGTCAGCGTATCCAGCAGCTTTTCAATTTCTGCCTCCACCTGTGCCAGCTCCACTTGATAGGTGGTCAGCTTCGGATTGACTTTTTCCTCCCTGCCGTGGAGTATCTGAAAGTCTTTGAACTTCTCCTGCATGGCCGAGAAAATGAATTGCTCAAATTCTTCTTTGCGGATTTTCCCGCAGCCCGGACAGCCTTTGTTTTCCGTCCGTTTGGTACAGCGGAAATAGCCGGTGCTGTTTGGTACATGGGTGGCTTTCAGAGCATACCCACAATGCCCGCATTTGATTTTTCCGGCCAGCCAAGTATTTTTCGGTTTCCGTCCCTGCTGGAAGGTGGTATTTGCCATAAGTTTTTTCCGGCATTTAAGCCATGTGTCAGAGGAAATGAGTGCTTCGTGGGGAGCGATAACAAGTATCTGGTCTTTTAAGCACCTGTCCTTGTCCTCCTTCACATCCCGCCCCTGATAGAGATAGCAGCCGTTTGTTCCGGCAAAGTCGGAAGCGTCATTGACAATCGCTGCGCCCTGGCTCTTGAAAAATTCGTACAGCTCCAAATCGGCCTGTGCGTAAACGGGGTTTCTTAAAAGCTGGGAAAGAAATGTACGGAACATGGATTTGCCATAAATTTTTATGTCATGTTCCTCGAAGTATCGGGTAATATCTCCGAAGGAGGTTTCCGGTTCAGCGTACATTTCAAACATCAGCCGAACATGGTCGGCGGCTACGGGGTCGGCAACCATTTTCTTTGTGCGGATACCCTCTACCACAGTAGGCTCTAACTGATAACCGTATGGTGCCTGTCCGCTCATGTGAAAGCCTTTCAGGCACCGGGAATAGTAGGCGTCTGTGACACGCTTCTGAATTGTCTCACGTTCAAGCTGGGCGAATACAATGCAGATATTCAGCATGGCCCGGCCCATCGGGGTCGAAGTATCAAACTTTTCTGTGGATGATACAAACTCCACATCGTACTCTTGAAACAGCTCCATCATCGTTGCAAAGTCCAGAATAGAGCGGCTTATACGGTCCAGTTTATACACGATGACCCGCCTGACCTTTCCCTTGCGGATCTCGCCCAACAGCTTTTGAAACTCCGGCCTGTCCGTATTTTTACCGGAATAGCCTTTGTCCTTGAATACCCGGCAGCTCCCACCTTTCAATTCATACTTGCAAAAGTCAATCTGACTTTCAATGCTGATACTGTCCTTGCGGTCTACTGACTGTCTTGCGTAAATACAATCTTCTCTGATAAATTCCATATTGGGCTCCTTTCCTTGTTGGAATGGAGCTACCAACCTTACAACTATATTATACCATCAGCAGCCCCGGACAACAATGTTGCGAATGATTAGGGAAATCTGTCTCCATATTTGCGGAACACCTCATAAAGACAACGCTCAATTTCTTTTTTGCGCTGTGCTTTCTCCTTCGGGGGAAGTACCGGCGTGAGGCTTTCCAGCACAATGATCTTCCCTTGAAATGCGACAGACTTTGTTTCTCGTTCATAAGTGACAGCTTGCGTCATTGAAAACCTCCTTTGCGAAAGTGCGTGTATATGCCTGCCTTTCCCACTTGTCCCGTGGGGAAATGTCAAAAGACGGCACCCAGCAGGTGCCGCCCTTTGAGCTTTCTCCACTTCGGGTCGATGTGACCCGAGGTCAGTAAGGACTGGAATGGTACTTTTCTTTGGCGTCCTCCACGCTGTTGAGGTCAAATACTTCATAAAGCTGCCCCACAACACGCCGTATATCCTTCTTTGAAAATCCGCAGTCCTCCATTGCCATAATGACATAACCACGGCAGGCGTCATTGCTCCATTCGTCCGGTTCCAAGCCGGGGATCATTCCAAACGCATTTCCCATAAAGTGCTCCTTTTTTTGAAAAGATGGGGAGCCACGCCGGATTGGTTGGCCTATCATCAGACAGCATTGCCGGGGGCTCCCCATAGGTTTTCACTTCATTTCAGACACATCGGACGGACATAGGCTTCATGCCCCATAGTATTTCAACTCTCCCCATTCTGATGGCAAGGCGTTCTCATTGCCTGCGACGGCTCACGGCTTGCAAGGCCGCTTCAACGCTCGGACTGTGACTAAACGCAAGTATCCGGGTTCTGCGCCTGTTCCGGTGGAGCCAGCCTTGCCCCACCTATGGCATGAACCTGTTCGCTCGCTCAGTTTTACAAAGACTGTATTCTCTGAAATCCGAGGTCATGGCGGGTCTGTCACACAGCGCGTTCCCCTTCGTATCCGGGTGTCTTTTTATTCAATTTTCAATCTGCATGAGGCTTGTCTGAACCTCGGGTCATTGTGACCCGAAGTGTTTTACCTCTCATAAGCCATTTCATTTTCCGGCCTAAATCGGTACACCTTACAAAGAATTTTTCAAAATTTTTTCTAAGCGCCGCAGACCTCGCTCGATTGCGACACGAACCACTTTTTCATGGACGCCCTCTGCCCGGGCAATATCCTGTTTGGTCATGCCGAGAATGAAATGAGCGTAAATCCGTTTTGCCTGTTTGTTCGGCAGACTGGCAATCGCTGCATGAAGCTCCTGCATGGTCACTTTCCGCTCATACAGTTCATGGGGAGATAAGGCGACAAAGAGAGCTTCATGCTCCAGCCCGTCATCCCGATCAAGGGAATAGTAGGCTTTGTGGCGGTATGTACGCAGCCGGTACGCAGCCTCTTTACGATCAAACTCTTTGAACATTTCTGCAACTTCTTCCGATACTTCCATGAAGCAATCCGATGTATAGAATGGGTAATAGTCCCGCAAATTGATAATAGCCATATTGACCTCCGTTTCGGTTGTTGGTTGACGAGTGACCGAAACGAAGGCGGCGGGGAGCGGCACCGGGGAATGACTTCGGGCCAACATGGCCCGAAGCGGCCCCATAAGAACGCAAAAACGCCCGGGCGGCACAAGGCCACTCGGACGCATGAAGTTACATATTCATTTATGTGTTGTCTAATTTCACATTCATAACCAGACTGTCCCGGAGGGGGAACTACGCTTTTTTTAACTGGTGCAGATCATGGATACTGCGAAATAAAAAGAAGGACACGGTAAATCAACCTCCAATCGGCTACCGTGTCCCTGCAAGTCGTCATAGGTTTGTGCAAACGCAAAGAAACGGCGGCTCTGAAAATCAAAGCCGCCGTTTCAAATGGGCGTGTCAAATTGTCTGCTCTACGACGGCTTTTTTTCTTTTGCCGTCGTCCGGCAGAGTATTATTCAATATTTAATTCAATGTTTCCAGTGAAATTCTCACATTCAATGCCAATATAATTTCCACCATCAGGAAGTGTAATTGTGTCACTATAAGTTCCGGTTGCTTCAATCAACGTGACTGCTTCATCAGATCCAGAAATCCAAAATACTTTTGCAGTACCTTCCGTAATCTCCAAGGTACAATCAATGGACAGCTCCTTACCGGCTTCTCTCTTTATGGAAGTTCCGCCGAACAAATACTCTGTATCTGAAAAATCCTCATAGTTGGCTGTATAGCTTCCTGTATAATCATCAATTCCTTTTTCTTTCGTACCTTGTAAGAATAAATTTCCGGTAAGCGCTATGGAACCAGCAGACTGAACAATATTGTTATACTGATAGAGAAATTCGTCTTTTGTACAACCTGAAAGCACAGAAGCACCCAATAGTATCAGGCATAATGATAAAACTATTTTCTTCACAGCTATCACCTTCCTTTCCTGCGTACAGCACGCTTTCCTTTTCCCTTGGCATTTGCCTGTTTACGGGATTTCATTTCTTTTTTGTTACTGGACATCAGTAACAACAGCACAGCCCAGAGACCCATGATGCCAACCCCAATGACCGCCAACAAAGGG
>ENA-OXEC01000022-OXEC01000022.1-human-gut-metagenome-genome-assembly--contig:-NODE-22-length-120277-cov-83.4544_pt1 | contig 120277 bp, 137 predicted proteins | sample MGYA00249351_ERZ652235 | MGnify/ENA primary metagenome ERZ652235 (study PRJEB26925, sample SAMN05826906) | human gut metagenome | biome: ENVO:2100002; feature: ENVO:00000062; material: ENVO:00002003...
GAGTAGGAAGGGATGAAGGGTATTGTGCAGATAGTAAAGACAGTAATTACCAATATATTAATAGCTTTATACCAACCGTTTTGGTATGCAGCTGTAGCGTCAGTGCTTCTTTGTTTTCTTTATCTTTATGCATATCATCCAGTCGATACGGGAAATGGGCTAAAGTCAGCTTTTAAGACGTGGATAGAAGAATTTAAGCGTTCTATTTTCTTCCGTAGACTCTTTCTCTTGTCCTTCTTTACAATAATGATACTTTTTCAAACGCTTTTTAACAGAAATATGTGGGCTAATCCGCTATCGGATGTGTTAGGAGGATGGTGGATTTGGGATACTGTAAATGGCGAAAAGAAATTAACCACGGAGTGCTTTGAAAATTTAGTTTTAATGCTTCCGTTCACTTTTTTTCTGTTTTTGACTTTTGAAGAAAAGCTGAAAAGAATTAGTATGAAAGGAATCATTGGGACAGGACTTAAAGTAGCTTTTATATTTTCTTTTACCATTGAAATGCTTCAATTGTTTTTTAGACTTGGAACATGGCAGCTATCAGATCTTTTCTACAACACAGTAGGCGGTGGCATTGGAGGTCTATTGTATTATGTGGTCTATCGAGTGAAAAAGTTTTCTGGTAAATAGTAGAAGATAAGACTGTGAACTGCTATAATAACAACTGTGGGAATCTTCCCACGGTAGCTGCTCAAAACTTCACACAGCTCTCCGTGGTGAGCAGCAGGCAACGGTCTTATGACTGGCTGAGATGTGAAGGCGCATACAACGTAAAAATAAGGGAGGTCAAAATGGTGTCACGATCAAATTATAAGAATCTCATAATTATAGGAAATGGATTTGACTGCTGGCAGGGCATCCCAACATCATATGAAAAATTCAGAGTTTATTATAATGAACATATTGAAGAAGTTGCAAGTAAGCTTGGATACAGCTTTTATACAATAAAAGATACTGCTGGAATAGAAAAGAAAATCACTGCGGTCGAACTGATATATGGGAATCCGTTTGAGCCAGATCAGCTGGAAAATGATTTTTTCTGGAATTTGGAAGCGAGAATGGACAAGATAGATGATCAGATTATAAATCTGTATTTTGGAAGAAGTGCGGAGGGTAGAAAAAAGTTAAGCCAAGCGGTTGATGAAGCCATAACGCTTATACGCCGATTATTCTGTGATTGGGTTATGACATTTAATATAGAGGAAAAGAGCAGTGGTTTTAGATTCCCAGATGATTGCTTTATTATAAACTTTAATTACACAGATACATTGGAAAAGCGGTTTGGCGTGAAATCTAAGAATGACTTTCATATTCATGGAGTTGCAACTGATCCAGAATCGATTGTTGTTGGCCATTCCACACATCCAGAAGAACCATTCAAAGAGTTGATTGAACGAAAGATAATGGAACCGTTAGATCCAACAAAGGGATTGCCAAGAATTGATGGATTATATGCAGTGGAAGATGCCCTCTACAGGACAGACAAGCATACAGCAGATCGGATTGATGCTTTGTGTGTTGCGCTGATGAAAAACGGAGTTCATATCGAAGATATAGAGAACATTTATATTTTGGGGCATTCTTTTGCAGAAGCAGATATGCCATATTTTGAATTCATTGATGCAGTCACAAGATGTGGGTGTAACTATGAAAAATTGTCTGCGGTAGGACATATTGATCTGGGCCTTTTACAATCTTTTGAAGAAGATGGCGGTGATCAGTTCTTCTTGGATTTTATGGTGCGAAATTTTCAGTATGTAACACACCACAGAATGCGGATGCTTCCAAATGAAAAAGATATCTTTGCAAATGAAGGAAAAGACACACTACCATATTCAGAAAGAGATGCGAGGGATGCTGTAATGCAGAGATTTTGGCTTGAGCAGGCAGGAAGAACTCAAAATGTGTTGAATGAATTGTCAAAACAATATGGTGTTCCAATTCCAGAAGGTTGTCATTCCATATTGGGTTATATGGATTATGTTGACTACGGGCATGACCAGAGGAAAAGGAATGCATCGTGGCATGTCAGCTGTTTTTCCGATGCGGATAGAAAAAGAGTTAAAAAAGTACTAAAAGACTTCCGGGTAAAAAACTACACGATGCATGCCATGATAGATGATTGCATCGCAGATTTCGCATTATAAGGCGAGATATTTAGTATGAACACTCAAAAGTACGAAACCTATAAATCAATCCATGAATCATTATCAAAAGCATTAAAGTATGGTTTCTATTACGAAGCCATCTTCTTGGAATATGCCATCGTGGAAGATCGACTGGCTTCTGTCCTAAAATACGCTGGGATTCCGTACATAGATAAAAATGGGCAGGATGTGTCCATCAGTAAGAAACTGAACCTGATCGAGAGCAGGAAAGAACTTTTAGACAAATTCTATCGGGATTGGCTTACGAAAGAACTTATTCAGGAGTGCCGGGTTTGGATAAAAGAACGAAACGACCTGATTCATCACATGGCAAACCTTCCGTATGATAGCGAGCTAGTGCAGAAAGTGGCTGTTGAAGGAAATGAGCTTGTGGAAAAGGTGAAGAACAAATCAGCCAGCGTAATTAATCGGTTAAAGAAAAATACCTGAGTAGGTGGAGGGGAGGAGAAGCACTATGGATCAAGAATTGTTCAACCCACAATCTTCTTCCGTAAGTTCCTCCCGAATCATTTACACCCCATCAACCTTTGCCCGGACATCGTTGCTCCATTTGCAGGAGGTCGGCTCTTTGCAGGCTGTTCACCCACATATATCCCAGAGAGAGGATTTGGTGTCGTTTCTTTGCTTTATCGTTCTGTCTGGCGAGGGAGAACTTTCCTATGAGGAGCAAACTTATCAGCTGGGCGAAGGCGACTGCGTGTTCATCGACTGTCGAAAGGCCTACAGCCATTCCACCTCTGACGACCTTTGGTCGCTCCAATGGTGTCACTTCTATGCACCATCTCTTCCAGCCGTATATGAAAAGTATAAAGAGCGCGGCGGTCACCCTGTATTCCACCCGGCGGATATTGAACCGTTCACTACACTTCTGACGGATATCTACGATTTAGCATCATCTTCCGATTACATACGAGATATGCGGATCAATGAAAAGCTGGGAACGTTACTCACCTTATTGATGGAGCAGTCCTGGCATCCGGAGACCGTAACGGTGAGCCGGAAGAGAATGGAATTGGCAGCTGTAAAGGAGTATCTGGACGAGCATTATACGGAGAAGCTTACATTGGATGATTTGGCAGAGAAGTTCTTCATCAACAAGTTCTATCTGTCCAAAATCTTCAAAGAGGCTTACGGAACGACGGTCAATAACTATCTGATCTCAAAACGGATTACCAGAGCCAAGCAGCTGCTTCGCTTCACAGATATGACTGTGGATGAAGTTGGTGTTACGGTCGGCATGGGAGATGCAAACTATTTTAGTCGGATGTTCCGAAAAGTAGAAGGAATCAGTCCAAGGGAGTACAGAAAGCAATGGTAAAGCCAGTAATAATTGAAACACAACGATTTGAGGACTTCCGGGGCTGGCTTTCTGTGCCGGTGGACAAGTCAATCGACTTCCGTGTGGTTCAGATCAACCAAGGCTTCAGCAGGAAAGCTGGAACGCTACGCGGACTACACTTCCAAGAGGGAGAGCACGCGCAGGCAAAGCTGGTGTCCTGCCTGCATGGTTCGATTTTCAATGTGGCTGTTGATCTTCGACCGGGTGATACCTTTGGGTATGCTTATGGCGAGATCCTCTCCTTTGAAAATCAGAAGCAGATGTTAATTCCGCGTGGCTTTGCCCATGGCTACCTGACACTGGAAGATGAGACCTTGATGCAGTGGTGTGTGGATAATGACTTCTGCGGTGAAGCGGCAAGAGCAGTGCGCTATGATTCCGATTTCATTTGGCAGACTGAGCCTTGGCCTATGCGGGAATATATCCTATCTGAAAAAGACAAAAATGCAATAAAACTTTCTGAGCTGTGCAAGTTTTGAGCCTGCGCGGCTCTTTTTATTGCACTTGAATCGAAGAAGCCAAGATAGTGCTAATATCGGACTGCTTATGCACTTCTGAAAGGACGAATATCCTTCTAAAATATGGTTGTACGATAAAATCAACCAACATAAGTTTTAAACTTCGCGTTTTAAATGAGGATCGAAATTATGAAAAAAGCACTGATTACTGGCATCACCGGTCAGGACGGTTCCTATCTGGCAGAGTTTCTGCTGGAGAAGGGCTACGAAGTCCATGGCATTGTCCGCCGCGCTTCCATCTCCAACACCGCTCGTATCGACCACCTGATCGAGAAGAACGCTATCACCCTGCACGACGGCGACCTGTCCGATTCCTCCGGCCTGATCCGTCTGGTGGGCGAGATCAAGCCCGATGAGATCTACAATCTGGCCGCACAGAGCCATGTTCAGGTCTCCTTTGATGCTCCTGAGTACTCCGGCGATGTGGACGCACTGGGCGTTCTGCGTGTGCTGGAGGCTGTCCGGGTCTGCGGCCTGACCAAGACCTGCAAGGTGTATCAGGCTTCTACCTCTGAGCTGTACGGCAAGGTCGAGGAAGTTCCCCAGCGCGAGACCACTCCGTTCCACCCCTACTCTCCGTATGCTGTGGCCAAGCAGTACGGCTTCTGGATGGTCAAGGAGTACCGCGATGCTTACGGGATGTTCGCTGTCAACGGCATCCTGTTCAACCATGAGTCTGAGCGCCGTGGCGAGAACTTCGTCACCCGTAAGATCACACTGGCAGCTGGTCGTATCGCCGAGGGTCTGCAGGATCATCTGGAGCTGGGCAACATGGACTCCCTGCGCGACTGGGGCTACGCTAAGGATTATGTCGAGTGCATGTGGCTAATCATGCAGCAGGAGAAACCGGACGACTTCGTCATTGCTACCGGCGTGCAGCACACGGTCCGCGACTTCACCGAGAAGGCTTTCGCAGCCAACGGCATCACCATCCGCTGGGAGGGCACCGGCATCGACGAGAAGGGCTATGATGCAGCTACCGGTAAGATGCTGGTCTGCGTGAATCCTCAGTGGTTCCGCCCCACCGATGTGGACAACCTGTGGGGCGATCCCACCAAGGCTAAGACCGTTCTGGGCTGGAATCCGCAGTCCACTACTTACGAGCAGCTGGTGGAGATCATGGCAAAGCACGACCGTGAGCGTGCAAAGCGCGAAAAGGCACTCAAGGCAGTTCTGTAATTTGGAAAGAAGGCAATTCTATTATGATGGAAAAGAATGCTAAGATTTATGTCGCAGGTCATCGCGGCATGGTAGGCTCTGCAATCGTTCGTGAGCTGCAGCGTCAGGGCTACACCAATATCATCACCCGCACCCACAAGGAACTGGACCTGACCCGTCAGGATGCTGTGGAAGAGTTCTTCGCACAGGAGAAGCCGGAGTATGTGTTCCTTGCTGCTGCCAAGGTCGGCGGCATCGTGGCCAATCAGGAAGCACTGGCCGACTTCATGTATGACAACATGACGCTGGAGATGAACGCCATCCACTCGGCATGGAAGAACGGCTGCAAGAAGCTGGAGTTCCTCGGCTCCTCCTGCATCTACCCCCGCATGGCTCCTCAGCCCATGAAGGAAAACTGCCTGCTGACCAGTGAGCTGGAAAAGACCAACGAGGCCTATGCGCTGGCGAAGATCTCCGGTCTGAAGTACTGCGAGTTCCTGAACCGTCAGTATGGCACCGACTACATCAGCGTCATGCCCACTAACCTCTATGGACCCAACGACAATTACCACCCCACCCACAGCCATGTGGTCCCGGCGCTGATCCGCCGCTTCCATGAGGCCAAAGAACAGAATTTGCCCAGCGTTACCTGCTGGGGCGATGGCTCTCCGCTGCGTGAGTTCCTGTATGTGGACGATCTGGCAAACCTGTGCGTTTTCCTGATGAACAACTACTCCGGCAACGAGACCGTCAACGCTGGCACCGGCAAGGAGCTGACCATCAAGGAGCTGACCGAGCTGGTCGCTAAGGTCGTGGGCTACACCGGCGAGATCAAGTGGGATACCACCAAGCCCAACGGCACGCCCCGCAAGCTGCTGGATGTGTCCAAGGCTACCAATCTGGGCTGGACCTACAAGACCGAGCTGGAAGACGGCCTGCGCCTGTCCTACGAGGATTTCCTGAACAACCCGATGCGTGCAGAGCGCTAAAATAAACGATTTGAAAAGGTCGTGTGTCCGTGCAGGGCCACGGCCTTTTTTGCTAGATGACAGGAGAGAATAGTATGAATCTGGTGTTATTGTCCGGCGGTTCTGGCCAGCGTCTGTGGCCGCTTTCCAATGATATTCGTTCCAAGCAGTTCATCAAGATCTTCCATCGAGAAGACGGCGAATTGGAATCCATGGTGCAGCGTGTCTACCGTCAGATCAAGGCGGTCGATACGGATGCAACGGTCACCATTGCTACTTCCAAATCTCAGGTCTCGGCCATCCACAATCAGCTGGGCGAGGAAGTGGGCATCAGCGTGGAGCCTTGCCGCCGGGATACTTTTCCGGCTATCGCTCTGGCAGCAGCCTACCTGAAGGACGTGCAGGGCGTCGGCGAGGAAGAATCCGTGGTTGTCTGCCCGGTAGACCCCTATGTGGAGAACGACTACTTTGAGGCATTGAAAGCACTGGGCGACCGTGCTGCCGTCAGCAGCGCAAATCTGGTCCTGATGGGCATTGAGCCGACCTACCCCAGCGAGAAATACGGTTATATCATCCCCATCGGCAAAGAGCAGGTCAGCAAGGTGTCCATGTTCAAGGAAAAGCCGACGCAGGAAGTGGCAAAGGACTACATTGCAAAGGGTGCGCTCTGGAACGGTGGCGTGTTCGCCTTCAAGCTGGGCTATGTGCTGAACCGCGCCCATGAGCTGATCGATTTCGTGGACTATGAGGACCTGTTCAATAAATACGACACCCTGAACAAGATCAGCTTTGACTATGCCGTGGTGGAGCACGAGCCGGAGATCGAGGTCATGCGCTTCGCAGGCACTTGGAAAGACCTTGGCACTTGGAACACCCTGACCGAGGCGATGGACAGCCACGCGGTGGGTGAGGCACTGTTCAACGAGAAGTGCGAGAATGTCCATGTGGTCAACGAGCTGGATGTGCCCATCCTCTGCATGGGTCTGAAGGATGTGGTAGTCTCTGCCAGCCCGGAGGGCATTCTGGTTTCGGATAAGGAGCAGTCCAGCTACATCAAGCCCTACGTCAACACGCTCGACCATCGGGTCATGTTTGCTGAAAAATCGTGGGGCAGCTTTAAAGTCATCGACATCGACAAGGCTTCCATGACCATCAAAGTGACCCTGAATGCAGGCCATCAGATGAACTACCACAGCCATCAGCACCGGGACGAGGTGTGGACGGTCATCGCAGGCAAGGGCAAGACCATTGTGGACGGCATGGAGCAGAATGTGAAGGCGGGCGACGTCATCACCATGTCCGCAGGCTGCCGCCATACTGTGATTGCCGAGACCGAGCTGAAGCTCATCGAAGTGCAGCTGGGTGAAGCCATCGATGTCCACGACAAGCAAAAGTTCGAGCTGGAATATTGAGACATCGCAGGAGGCAGTTATGCAAAACAAGAACAAGCCTCTTTTGCTCCGACCGTCCGGCAAGGATTATCTCTGGGGCGGCAGTCGTTTGAACGATGAATTTGAAAAAAACATCGACCTGACCCCGCTGGCAGAGACGTGGGAGTGCTCCACCCACCCCGATGGCCCCAGCTATGTGGTGGGCGGCGCCTTTGATGGGCAGGAGCTGGCAGAGGTGCTGAGAGCGCACCCGGAGTATCTGGGGGAGCGCCACAAGGGCGAGAACACGCTGCCGATCCTCATCAAATTCATCGATGCCAAGAAAGACCTGTCGGTGCAGGTGCATCCCACCGATGCCTACGCACAGGAGCACGAAAACGGCCAGCTGGGCAAGACCGAGATGTGGTATGTGCTGGACGCCAGCAAGGACGCAAAGCTCGTGTATGGCCTGAAACGGGAACGTACCGAACAGCAGATGCGGGATGCTATCGCCAAAGGAACCTTGATGAAGGACTTGCAGTGGGTTCCGGTCAAGAAGGACGACCTGTTTTTTATTGAAGCAGGTACTATCCATGCCATCGGTGCGGGTGCGCTGGTGGCAGAGATTCAGGAAAACTCCAACCTGACCTACCGCCTGTACGATTATGACCGTGTGGGCAAGGACGGCAAAAAGCGGGAGCTGCACATCGACAAGGCGCTGGATGTAGCGAACCTGAAGAGCAGCGCGGAGCCGAAGCAGCCCCTCCGGGTGCTGAAATACCGGCAGGGCATTGCCTCTGAGCTGCTGACCCGCTGCAAGTATTTTGAAGTGTACCGGATGGTCGTCAACACCGAGCGGCGGCAGAAGGTGCACTACCGGGCGGATGAGATCGCCTTCCGGGTGCTGCTCTGCGTCAACGGCTGCGGCACGATCTCCTATGAGGGCGGCAATCTTCCGTTCTATAAGGGAGACTGCATCTTTGTCCCGGCGGATTCCGAGGTGCTGACCATCCACGGGCAGGCACAATTTCTGGATGTAAGAGGGTAAACGATATGGATATTAAAAAGGAATACGAACGCTGGCTGGCGAATGCCACCGCAGATGCCGACGTAGTGGCAGAGCTGAAAACGCTGGATGATGCAAAAATCGAGGACGCTTTTTATCGTGACCTCGCCTTTGGCACGGGCGGTCTGCGCGGCGTCATCGGCGCAGGCACCAACCGGATGAACGTCTACACGGTGGCAAAGGCCTCTCAGGGTCTGGCGGACTATTTGAAAAAGAACTTTGCAGAGCCGTCGGTGGCCATCGGCTACGACAGCCGCATCAAGAGCGATGTGTTTGCAAAAGTCGCCGCCGGGGTGTTTGCAGCAAATGGCGTCAAGGTCAACATCTGGCCTGTCTTGATGCCGGTTCCTACCGTGTCTTTTGCGACCCGCTATCTGCACACCTCTGCCGGTGTCATGGTGACGGCGTCCCACAACCCCAGCAAGTACAACGGCTACAAGGTCTACGGCGCGGACGGTTGTCAGATCACCACCGAGGCCGCAGCAGAAATTCTGGCTGAGATCGAGAAGCTGGACATCTTTGCCGACGTCAAGACCGGCGATTTTGAAGCAGGTGTGGCAGACGGCAGCATCCAGTACATCCCGGACGAGGTCTACACCGCATTCGTGGAGCAGGTCAAGAATCAGTCTGTTCTGTTTGGCGAAGAGGTCAACAAGAACGTGGCTATTGTGTATAGCCCGCTGAACGGCACCGGATTGAAGCCTGTGACCCGCACCCTGAAGGAGATGGCCTACACCAACATCACGGTGGTCAAGGAGCAGGAGCAGCCGGACGGGAAGTTCCCGACCTGCCCGTACCCCAACCCGGAGATCAAAGAGGCTATGGCACTGGGCATGGAGTATGCCAAAAAGTGCAACGCCGACCTGCTGCTGGCGACTGACCCCGACTGTGACCGTGTGGGCATTGCCGTCAAGAACAAGGCAGGGGAGTACGAGCTGCTGACCGGCAACCAGACGGGTATGCTGCTGGATTATATTTGCAGCCAGCGCGTCAAGCACGGCAGGATGCCCGCCGACCCGGTCATGGTCAAGACCATCGTCACCATGGACATGGGCGAGCAGATCGCTGCCCATTACGGCCTGCGCACCATCAACGTGCTGACCGGCTTCAAGTTCATCGGGGAGCAGATCGGCAAGCTGGAACAGCAGGGTAAGGCAGACAGCTATGTGTTCGGCTTTGAGGAAAGCTATGGCTACCTGACCGGCTCCTACGTCCGGGACAAGGACGGCGTGGACGGCGCGTACATGATCTGCGAGATGTTCAGCTACTATGCCACCAAGGGCATCAGCCTGCTGGACAAGCTGGAGGAGCTGTACAAGACCTACGGCTACTGCCTGAACACCCTGCACAGCTATGAGTTCGACGGCAGCGCCGGTTTTGCCAAGATGCAGAGCATCATGCAGGCATTCCGGGGCGGCATTCAGGAGTTCGGCGGCAGGAAGGTCGTGAAGCTGCTGGACTACGCTCCGGGTCTGGACGGCCTGCCCAAGTCCGACATGCTCAAGTTCCTGCTGGAAGACAACTGCTCCATCGTGGTGCGCCCCTCCGGCACCGAGCCGAAGCTCAAGACCTATATCTCCGTCAGTGCGGAGAATAAGGAAGCCGCCGAGAAGGTGGAGGCAGAGATCCGCAAGAGTGCGGAAGCATACCTGAAATAAAATCGGCGGTACGGCGCAAAGCCTTCTGCCCCGACAGACAGCAGCACCCCGGCCTCCCTTAAAAAGGGAAAGCCGGGGTGCTGTTGTATCGGCCCGGTCAGCCGTCCATCCGGCGCTCGACGAAATCATCCACCATCTTGTCCAGCTGGCTCACGGCGTGTTCGGCGCCCTTCGCCAGCTTGCGGGCGGTGCGGCGCATCTGGCGCTGGCTGGTGTTGGTGGCCATGACGCCGGCAGCACCCAGTGCGGCCCCGGCGGCCATGCCGAGCAGGAGCGGGGCGGTGGAGCTTGTGTGTTCGTTTTTCATGGGAGAAACTCCTTTCGAATCGGAAATTTTGGGCGGTGAGGCTAGTATTTCCTCCAAAGGATTCACTATACGCTTTTTTTGTGCAGGAAAATGTGGTATACTGTATCATATTCTGATAAACTGGGCTGGCTGTGGGCTGGCCCGGCTTATGGGAAAAGGCATATCCTGCGAAGGAGGTTTCTTTTTTGCTGAAGATAACAGAACCGAAAAAAGTTCTCTGTATCCACGACCTTTCCGGCGTGGGGCGCTGTAGTCTGGCGGTCATCCTGCCGGTGCTCAGCGTCATGGGTATCCAGCCGGTGGCCCTGCCCACGGTGATGCTCTCCACCCACACCGGCGGCTTTGGCGCTCCGGCTCGTCTGGACGGCTGCGCCTACGGGGAGGCCGCGCTGGAGCATTACCGGGAGCTGGGGCTGAGCTTTGACTGCATCTACACCGGCTACCTCGGGGGCGAGGCGCAGGCCGCGCTGGCTGAGAAGGCCTTCGACCTCTGGCCCTCGGCCTACAAGGTGGTAGACCCCGTGATGGGGGATAACGGCAGGGCCTACACCACCGTCACCCCGGCCTTCATCGACCGGATGCGGCAGCTCTGCCGCCGGGCCGACCTTATCCTGCCCAACGCCACCGAGGCCGGGCTGCTGCTGGAAAAGCCCCTGCCCGACCCGCTGGACGAGGCGGGCGCACAGGCGCTGGCCGACGAGCTGGCGGCGGCGCTGGCCCCCAACGTGGTGGTCACGGGCTTACAGCTGGACAAGTACATTGCCTGCGCCGGTGCGGGCCGCGAACGCTTCGTGGTCAAAAAGCTGCACATCGCCCGCAATTTCCCCGGCACGGGCGACCTCTACGGCGCGGTGCTCATCGGCTCGCTCATTCAGGGCAACGCCCTGAGCGCGGCGGCAGACAATGCAGCGGAATTTGTGGCGCTGGCCATCCAGAAGACGCCCTATGACCAGGACACCCGCTTCGGCGTCTGGTTCGAGCCTCTGCTGCCCCGGCTGTGCCCGCTGCGGGAAGAGTGAGGCGGCGGATATGAGCGAAAAACCGACCCTGAACATCGTGCTGGTGGAGCCGCGCATCCCGCAGAACACCGGCAACGTGGCCCGCACCTGCGCCTGCACGGCCTGCCGTCTCCATCTGGTGGGGCCGATGGGCTTTGCCATCGACGACCGGAAGCTCAAGCACGCCGGGCTGGACTACTGGCACTATCTGGACATCAGCTATTATGATGGTCTGGACGACTTCTTCGCCCGGAACGCCGGGCCGTTCTACTACTTTACGACCAAAGCGCCCCAGCGCTACACCGACGTCGCCTACCCGGACGGGGCCTACCTCGTGTTTGGCCGGGAGGACGCCGGGCTGCCGGAAGCGCTGCTGGCAGCCAATCAGGAGCACTGCATCCGGATGCCCATGCGGGACACCTGCCGCAGCCTGAACCTGTCCAACAGCGTCGCTGTGGGCGTGTACGAGGTGCTGCGCCAGTGGGATTTTCCGGAGCTGCTGGACCACGGCCATCTGCGAGACTATGAATGGAAATGAGGGATACTATGAGCAAAATTGCGATTCTGACCGACTCCTCCTGCGACATCCCGCAGGAGCTGGCCGAAAAATACGGCATCGACATCATGGGCTTCCATATCCTGCTGGACGACGAGGATATTGTGGAGCGCGAGAAATACACCCCCGAGGAGTTCTACGACAAGATGCGGGCCGCTAAGGGCATCCCCTCCACGGCTGCCATCACCCCCATCCAGTTCTGTGAGAAGTACTGCCAGTATGTGGACGAGGGCTACACCGACGTCATCCATGTGCCCATCAACCGCTCCGGCTCCTCCACCTACAACAACGCCGTCATGGCGCAGGGGATGCTGCGGGAGGAGCGCCCGGAGCACCACCTGAACATCCACCTGCTGGACCCCCACACCTACTCGATGGTGTTCGGCTGGTATGTCTGCGAGATGGCCCGCAAGCTGCAGAACGGCGCAGAGCTCCGCCACGTCATCGGCGAGTTCGAGGCACAGATGAACAAGATGGAGGTCATCCTCGGACCCTACAGCCTCAAGCAGATGAAGAAGAGCGGCCGCATCTCCGCCGCTGCCGCCGTCATGGGCGAGCTGATGGGCATCCGCCCCATCATCACCCTCATCGACGGCAAGACCAAGGTGGAGAGCAAGGTGCGCGGCGACGACAAGGTCGTTCCCGCCATGATCGACCTGTGCAAAAAGCGCACCGAGGGCGTGGAGGACTTCGACTATATGATCGGCCACACCTCCATCCCGCAGGCCGTGGAGCTGGAAAAGGCCTGCCGCAGGGCGTTCGGCAAAGCCCCCCTCACCACCTTTGATCTGGGCGGCGTCGTCTCGGCCAACACCGGCCCCGACACCCTTGCGCTGGTCTATGTGGGCAAGCCCCGGGGCTGAGCCACGCTGGAAGACTGCTGCTGTGCGGCAGTCTTTTTTCGTGCAGCCGTTGCATCCCGGCCCAAACTATGATATAATTACTTAAGTTGTGCCTGCGGGCACGGTGTCTCAAAGAGCAACTTAGGATTTTAGGCTCCCCGGCGTGTCTCGAACCATGCCGGGCCAAACCCACAGGGGCTGGCGGTCCCTGCGCGGTCAAAATCAAACCGCTGGAGTTATAGTATGAAGAATCAGAATCTTTCTGTCCGTAAACTGGCCCGCTGCGGCATGGTCGCAGCTCTCTACGTCGTGCTCTGCATGGCGCTGCAGCCGTTCTCTTACGGCGCGGTGCAGGTGCGTGTGGCCGAGGCCCTCTGCCTGCTGCCGGTGTTCGGCGCAGAGTACATCTTCGGCGTGGTGCTGGGCTGCTTCCTCGCAAACCTGCTCGGCTCCACCATCGTGGACGTCATCTTCGGCACGCTGGCCACCCTGCTGGCCTGCCTCGTGACCTACAAGCTGCGGAACATCCGCTTCAAGGGTCTGGCTGTCGCAGCCTCGCTGCCCCCGGTGGTCTTCAATGCCGTCATCATCGGCATCGAGATCGCGGTGATGTTCCCGGACCCCTCTTCCAGCGCACCCCTCTGGCTGGCCTGCATCACCAACGGCATCTCCGTGGGCATCGGCGAGCTGATCAGCTGCACCGTGCTGGGCGTCCTGCTGGTCCGCATCATCGAGGCCAGCCCTTCGGTCAGGAAGGTCTTCGAAGCCTGAATATAAGACGCTCCCGCGCCGTCCCGGCGGGCGTGCCTGATCGAGCAGGCCGCCTGTCCGGGCCTGAAAGGCTATTTTACCGAGTTGCTCGGCCTTTCGGGCGGATGAGGCGGGAAGCGATACGATACGAAGCGCTGCGCGGGAGACCGTGCGGCGTTTTTTCTTTATAAAAGAGACGGAGGAGCGATGATTCTACCGCCCGTCGGTTGCGCGGGAGGGTGCGGCCCGGTACAATAAGGCCAGAAAAGGGCGGCAGACGCCCGCAAGGAGGCAGAAGATATGTACGAACTGGACAAAGCCGCATTTGGCCGCTTTCTGGCCCAGCTGCGCAGGGAAAAGGGGATGACCCAGAAGGAGCTTGCCGCGACGCTGTATGTGTCCGACAAGGCCGTCAGCAAGTGGGAGCGGGGGCAGAGCGTGCCCGACATCTCGCTGCTGGTGCCGCTGGCCGAGCAGCTGAATGCGACGGTGGCCGAGCTTTTGCAGGGCCGCAGAGTAGAGGAGGAGCGGCGCTTTACCCGCGAGGAGACGGAGGAGCTTATCCGCAAGGCGCTGACCTTTTCGGCAGAGCCGCCGGAGCGCCGTCAGGCGCGGACGAGGAAGTATCTGCCGGTGTATGTCATCTGCTGCGTGCTGGGCGTCGCCGGAGCGCTGGCCGTCTGGGCAGCGGGACTGGCCGACATCGAGGGAGCGCTGGCTCTGCTCATCATCGGTGTGGTTTTCGGCGTCGTCTACGGGGCATATGCCATGTTCTGGATGGCCGAGACCCTGCCCCGCTACTACGACGAGAACCGCATCTGCAACTTTGCACAGGGTGCGTTCCACATCCACATCCCGGGGGTGTACTACAACAACCGCAACTGGAAGCATATCCTGCGGGCGTTCCGGGTCTGGTCGATGGCGTCGCTGGTGCTGGTGCCGCCCTGCACGGCGGGGGCTGTCCTGTTCGAGCGCGCTACCGGCTGGCAGGTGTGGGGCGCGGTGCTGGTGGTGTATATCGCCTCGCTGTTCGGGGCTATCGTGATACCGGCGAAGAGGTTTGAGTGAGGGAGAGGCTTTCGGAAAGGCTGTCCTTCGTACAACCTCTCAGTCTGCTTCGCAGACAGCTCCCCTGGTAGGGGAGCCTCTGGCGAAGAGGGAAAGCTTTGCGGAATGCCAAGGCCTCCCCTCGATAGGGGAGGTGTCAGCGCTTCAGCGCTGACGGAGAGGTTTTCCTTCCCCCCTCCGAGCCACGCAGGTTATCTGACCAAGTGACACTTTTCCATCGTTGCTATGTCGAAATATCCACTTGGCCAAGGTGGCCAAATGAGCATAGCTGACCAAGTGGGTCACTTGGCCAATCCATGTCACTTGGCCAAACTGACCAACTGGGGAAATATAACGTATCTATATTATTAAATGGCCACTTGGCCATATAATTCACCACAGTATACAGGAGAGATCATATGCTCAAGGATTCACAGCTCGACCTCTGCGGACGGGTCGATTTTGCCCGCACGGCCCCGCTGCTGGGGCGGGACGAGGCGTTTTCCTTCGCCTGCGCAGGCTGCGGCGACTGCTGCCGGGGGCGGGAGGACATCGTGCTGTCGGGCTTCGACCTCTGGCGCATCGCGGCCCGCCTCCGCCTGCCGCCCCAGACCGTGGCCCGGGCCTTCTGCCGGGCGTCCATCGGGCCGGTGAGCCATCTGCCGGTGCTGCGGCTGGCCCCCGTGAAGGAGGAGCGGAACAACTGCCCCTTCCTCACCGAAGACCACTGCGCCATCCACGACGCCGAGCCGCTGGTCTGCGCCCTCTACCCGCTGGCGCAGGAGATCAGCCGGGAAGGGGAGGTGCGCTACTTTTTGCAGCCCACCGGCTGCGGGGGAACGGTCTTTGCGGCGCGGGTGGAGGATTATCTGGCCCGCTACGATGTGCCCGCCCGGGAAAAGACCGACGTCCGCTGGGCGCAGACCTGCATGGAGTTGGAGGACGTGGTGGAGCCGCTGGACGCTGCCCTCGAGCCGCCGCTGCGCCGCCGGATGCAGGCGAAGCTCTGGCAGGCCCTCTATTTCCGGTTCGACTACGGGCAGGCCTACCTGCCGCAGCTGGAAGCAAACCTTGTCTGGCTGGACGAAGCACTGCAAAAACTGACGGAGTATCAGCAGAGAAGAAATGCCTATCGAAAAAAGTGATGGATAGATGCACTCTAATCGATAATTAGGGCCGAAAGAGCGTTGCCAACGGAGGGAAATCGTGCTATACTTCACGAGTGTAAAGCAGAGATCGCTCTGCTGGACATTGAAATGCGTGTTTGCGCGGCATCCTGTGGCCGCGTGAGCGAAAAATGAGGGAGTAATCATTATGCGTAAAATCACTCGTCGTTCGTTTCTGGCTGCCGCCGCTGTCTGCGGCGCTGCTGCTGCCCTGACCGCCTGCGGCGGCTCTTCTGCCTCCTCCGCAGCGGCTTCCTCTGTGGCAAGCTCTGCCGCAGCAGGCTCTGCTGCCGCTTCCGGCGACAGCTACACCGTCGGCATCTGCCAGCTGGTGCAGCACGCCGCGCTGGACGCTGCAACGCAGGGCTTTGAGGACGCTCTGACCGCAGAGTTCGGCGAGAATGTGAAGTTCGACTTCCAGAACGCACAGGGTGATTCCGCTACCTGCGCCACCATCGCCAACGGCTTCGTCTCCGCAGGCGTGGACCTCATCATGGCAAACGCAACCCCCGCCCTGCAGGCGGCACAGTCTGCCACCAACGAGATCCCCGTGCTGGGCACCTCCGTCACCGAGTATGGCGTGGCGCTGGGCCTGAGCGACTTCTCCGGCACGGTGGGCGGCAACATCTCCGGCACCTCCGACCTCGCCCCGCTGGACCAGCAGGCCGATATGATCGTGGAGTGGATGCCCGAGGCCAAGAAGGTGGGCCTGCTGTACTGCTCCGCAGAGGCCAACAGCCAGTATCAGGTGGATGAAGTCCAGAAGTATCTGGAGGCCAAGGGCGTCACCGCGACCCAGTACGCCTTCTCCGACTCCAACGACCTGTCCTCCGTCTGCCAGAAGGCCGCTGACGAGAACGACGCCCTGTATGTCCCCACCGACAACACCGTCGCCGCCAACACCGGCATCGTGGACGGCATCTGCCGCCCCGCCAAGAAGCCCGTCTTCGCCGGTGAGGAGGGCATCTGCGCCGGCTGCGGCGTGGCGACCCTGTCCATCAGCTACTACGATCTGGGCTACACCACCGGTGAGATGGCCGTCAAGATCCTGAAGGGCGAGGCCGACATCTCCACCATGCCCATCGAGTACACCGACGTGACCAAGAAGTACAACAAGGCCGTCTGCGACGATCTGGGCCTGACTGCCCCCGAGGGATACGAGGCGATCGAGGGGTAAGCCCTCTCCGTCACCTTCGGTGACACCTCTCCCATAGGGAGAGGCACTGGCGAAGGAACCATTAAAAATATAGCGGAGAAGGGCATTTTCCCGCCTTTCTCCGCTTTCCCGTATCAAGCGGGAAAATAAAAAAGTGTAATTTACAGGAGGAATCATTTTGGAACTGCTTGCAAGACTGGCGAACCTGCCCGGCGCTCTGCCGGGTGCGTGCGCACAGGGCCTGATCTGGGGCATCATGGCCATCGGCGTTTACCTCACCTACCGCATCCTTGATGTGGCCGACCTGACCGTGGACGGCTCCTTCGGCACCGGCGGCGCAGTCTGCGTCATGTGCCTGCTGTCGGGGCAGAACGTCTGGGTGTCGCTCCTCGTGGCTGTGCTGGCGGGCCTTGCCACCGGCCTCGTCACCGGCCTGCTCCACACCTTCATGGGCATCCCGGCCATCCTTTCCGGCATCCTGACCCAGCTGGCCCTCTACTCCATCAACCTGAAGATCATGGGCAAGGCCAACCAGTCCATCAATGTGGACAAGTACGGCCTGCTCATCTCCCTGCGCTGGGTCAAGGAGTTTGCCCTCCACAACCCCATCATCATGGTCATCCTCGTGACGGCTGTGGTCATCGGCGTGCTGTACTGGTTCTTCGGCACCGAGCTGGGCTGCGCCATCCGCGCCACCGGCTCCAACCCCGCCATGTCCCGTGCACAGGGCATCAACACCAACTTCAACATCGTGCTGGGTCTGGCCGTCTCCAATGCGCTGGTGGCCCTGTCCGGCGCTCTCCTGAGCCAGTATCAGGGCTTTGCCGATGTCGGCATGGGCCGCGGCGCCATCGTCATCGGTCTGGCCGCCGTCATCATCGGCGAGGCGGTGTTTGGCCGCATCTTCCACAACTTTGCTCTCAAGATGATGTCCGTCTCGCTGGGCGCCATCATCTACTACATCGTCATCCAGCTGGTGCTGACCCTCGGCTTCGACGCAAACCTGCTGAAGCTCCTGAGCGCATCCGTCGTGGCTATCTTCCTCGCTGTGCCGTACTGGAAGGGCAAGTATTTCTCGAAGCCTGCGGCCAAGAAGGCAAACAAGGAGGGCGCAAAAAATGCTTGAGATCCAGAATGTTTCCAAGACCTTCAATGCGGGCACGGTCAATCAGAAGACGGCCCTGAACGGCCTGAACCTGAAGCTGAACGAGGGCGACTTCGTCACCGTCATCGGCGGCAACGGCGCGGGCAAGTCCACCATGCTGAACGCCGTGGCCGGTGTCTGGCCCGTGGACTGCGGCAAGATCGTCATCGACGGCGTGGACGTCACCCGCCTGAGCGAGCATCAGCGCGCCGCCTACATCGGCCGCGTCTTTCAGGACCCCATGACCGGCACTGCCGCCACCATGCAGATCGAGGAGAACCTCGCCCTTGCGGCCCGCCGCGGCAAGCCCCGCACCCTCCGCATCGGCATCACCAAGGCCGAGCGGGAGCAGTACCGCGAGCTGCTGAAGAGCCTCGATCTGGGCCTTGAGAACCGGCTGACCGCCCGCGTGGGCCTGCTGTCCGGCGGCCAGCGTCAGGCGCTGACCCTCCTGATGGCGACGATGAACAAGCCCAAGCTCCTGCTGCTGGACGAGCACACCGCCGCCCTCGACCCCAAGACGGCCCTGAAGGTGCTGACTCTCTCGGCCAAGATCGTCGAGGAGAACCACCTGACCACCATGATGATCACCCACAACATGAAGGATGCCATCAAGTACGGCAACCGCCTCATCATGATGCACGAGGGCCACATCATCTACGACGTCTCGGGCGACGAGAAGAAGAATCTGCAGGTCTCCGACCTGCTGGCAAAGTTCCAGATCGCCAGCGGCGGCGAGTTCGCCAACGACCGGATGATCCTGTCCTGATAAGCTCCACACCAAGCTCCCCCGAAAGGGGGAGCTTTTTGATTTTATAAGGAACCCGGGTTGCGGCTCCCAGCGTCTGCTTCGGCCCTTGGTGCGGGCCTCGCATCCTGCTGGCCGCGGCCCCAACAACGCCTCCCTGTTTCCGCCGCTGGCGGCGGTCGTCGTCGTTGCTCCCAAAGGGAGAGGCTTCTGGACGGGGAAGAGTGACTTGCTTTTTTCTCCTGAACTTCATGACAGTGATTTACAAATCGAACAAAATATACTATAATAGGGAGGCGACAATTTCACAATAGGAAGCACTGGGAGGAAATGCTGTGCTGATTCAACTCATCGAGGGCGTCTACCGCCTGCTGTGGGGCGACCTGCTCACCCTGCATCTGGGGAGCGTGACCCTCACGCTCTCCTTTATGGTCATCCTGCTGCTGACGGCGGGGGTGTTCTTCACCCTCCGCACCCGCCTGCTGCCGGTGCGTTTGTTCCGGGATATGCTGGCGGCGGTCTGCGAAAAGAACGACAAGGGCAAGGGCCTCTCGTCCTTCCAGACGCTGGTGGTGTCCACAGCCACCCGGGTGGGCATGGGCAATCTGGTGGGCGTCGTGGCGGCGGTGTCTGTGGGCGGCGCAGGCGCGGTGTTCTGGATGTGGGTGACGGCCCTGCTGGGGGCGTCCACCTCCTTCGTGGAGTCTGCGCTGGCCCAGAAATATAAGCAGCCCGACCCCCTCTACGGCGGCTGGCGGGGCGGCCCGGCCTACTACATCCACACCCTCGCCGAGCGCAGGCGGGGGAAAAAGCTCCGCCGCTCGGTGACGGCCTGCCTGTTCGCGGTGTCGGGACTCATCTGCTGGTGCGGCATCAGTCAGGTCGTCAGTAACTCGGTGAGCGAGGCGTTTCAGAACGCCTTCGCCATCCCGCCCCTGACGACGACGCTGGTGCTGACGGCGCTGGCGGCGGTCATCGTCCTGCGGAAGGAGGCCACCGTCAGGAGCCTTGACGTCATCGTCCCCATCATGGCGGTCTGCTACTTTGTCATGACCCTCTGGATCATCCTCACCCACCTGCCCCAGCTGCCCGGCGTTTTTGTCCGCATCTTCTCGGAGGCCTTCGGCCTGCGGCAGGCCGTGGGCGGCGGCTTCGGTGCAGTGGTGATGAACGGCATCAAGCGGGGCCTCTTCTCCAACGAGGCCGGCTCCGGCTCGGCCCCCTGTGCCGCCGCAGCCGCAGAGTGTGACGACCCGGTGAAGATGGGCCTCGTGCAGGCGCTGGGCGTCCTCATCGACACCATCGTCATCTGCAGCTGCACGGCCTTCGTCATGCTGCTGGCCCCCGGGAGCGTCACCGGCGGGCGGCAGGGCATGGACCTTTTGCAGGCGGCCATGGAGTATCATCTGGGCGGCTTCGGCGTGGTGTTCATCGCGGTGACACTGGCGCTGTTCAGCTTCTCCACCTTCCTTGGCATCCTCTACTACGCCCGCAGCAATGTGGCCTACCTCTTCGGCGACCGCTGGCTCTGGCAGACGGCCTACAAGGTGCTGGCGCTGGTGATGCTGGTGGTGGGCGGCATGGAGGCCTACACCGTGGTGTGGGACCTCGGCGATGTGGGCATCGGCCTCATGACCATCTTCAATATGCTGGCCCTCTACCCCCTGTCCGGCGAGGCCCTGACCGCCCTGCGGGAGTACGAAGCAAAAAAGAAGCTCAAGTAACTAAAAAAGCCATCGGCCCAGACAGCCGATGGCTTTCGTTTTATGCGCGGTGTCCCAGCCGCATCTTGAAGTCGTTGTAGCCGAACCGCACCAGCTCCCGGCAGGTGCCGTCCTCGGTCAGCGTCCAGATGGGTGGCAGAGGCATCCCGTTGAAGGTATTGTTCTTGCAGGTGGTGTAGATGGCCATATCGCCGAAAAGGAGCCTGTCGCCCTCGGTCAGGGGGGCGTCGAAGCTGTAGTCTCCCACGACATCGCCTGCGAGGCAGGTCGGCCCGCCGAGGCGGACGGTGACGCTCTTTTCGCCCGGCTCCCCTGCGCCCAGCAGAGGCGGGCGGTAGGGCATCTCGATGACGTCCGGGGTGTGGCAGGCGGCGGACATATCGAGGATGGCGAGGCTGGTGCTGCCGTTGTGCAGGGTGTCCAGCACCGTGGTGACGAGATAGCCCGCGTTCAGCGCCCACGCCTCGCCCGGCTCGAGATAGACCTGTACACCGTACTTCTCCTGCATCCGGGTGATGCAGGCTTCCAGCGTCGGAAGGGCATAGCCCGGGCGGGTGATGTGGTGTCCGCCGCCGAAGTTGAGCCACTTCAGGCCCGGCAGCAGGCTGCCGAACTTCGCCTCGACCGCGTCCAGCGTTAGGGCCAGCGCGTCGGCGTCCTGCTCACAGAGGGTGTGGAAGTGGAGGCCGTCCAGCAGGGAAGAGAGGCCCGGCTGCTTTTCCAGCGCGGCATCCCACTGGGCGCGGGTGGTGCCGAGGCGGCTGCCCGGGGCGCAGGGGTCATAGATGGCGTGGCCCTCCTGCGTCGAGCACTCGGGGTTGATGCGCAGGCCCACGCTCTTGCCCGCAGCCTTTGCCGCCGGGCCGAACTTTGCCAGCTGAGCGGGAGAGTTGAAGACGATGTGGTCGGCGTAGTGGAGCAGCTCTGCGAACTCGTCCACCCGGTAGGCGGCGCAGAAGACGTGGTTCTCCTTCTGGGGCAGCTCCTCCCTGCCCAGACGGCTCTCGTAGAGGCCGCTGGCCTCCGTGCCCGCCAGATAGGGCGCGAGGAGGGGGTAGAGGTCGAAGTTGGAGAAGGCCTTCTGGGCCAGCAGTATCTTGCAGCCCGTCCGCTGCTGGACGCCCAGCAGGATCTCGCCGTTGCGGCGCAGCTGGGCCTCGTCCAGCAGGTAGCAGGGGGTGGGCAGGGAAGCGAGGGCCGCTTCGGAGAGGTTTGCCAGCCCGGCGAAGGGCGGGCGTGTATCGAGCACCCGCATCAGTCCACCAGAGCCGGGCTGTGGCTCTCAGAGCGGGGCAGGCCGTACTTGTCCAGAGCGTCCAGATAGGGGTCCGGATCGAACTCCTCGACCGTGTGGACGCCCTTGGTGGTCCACTTGCCGGTCAGCAGCATCAGGGCGCCGCACATGGCGGGCACGCCGGTGGTGTAGCTGATGGCCTGCGAGCCGACCTCTTTGTAGCACTCCTGATGGTCGCAGACGTTGTAGATGTAGTAGGTCTTCTCCTTGCCGTCCTTCTTGCCGGTAAAGATGCAGCCGATGTTGGTCTTGCCCTTGGTGCGGGGGCCGAGGCTGGCAGGGTCGGGCAGGAGGGCCTTGAGGAACTGGATGGGCACGATCTCCTGACCGTTGAACTGGATGGGCGTGGTGGAGAGCATCCCCACGTCCTCGAGGCAGCGCATATGGTCGAGATAGCTCTGGCCGAAGGTCATGAAGAAGCGGATGCGCTTTGCCTCCGGGATGTTCTTGGCGAGAGACTCGATCTCCTCGTGGTGGAGCAGGTACATATCCTTCTGGCCCACCTTGTCGAAGTCGTACTCCCGCTTGATGCTCATAGCCGGAATTTCCACCCAGTGGCCGTCCTCCCAGTAGCTGCCGGGGGCAGACACCTCACGCAGGTTGATCTCGGGGTTGAAGTTGGTGGCGAAGGCATAGCCGTGGTCGCCGCCGTTGCAGTCGAGGATGTCGATGGTGTCGATGGTGTCGAACTCGTGCTTCTTGGCGTAGGCGCAGTAAGCCTGCGTCACGCCCGGGTCGAAGCCGCTGCCCAGCAGGGCGGTGAGGCCGGCCTCCTCAAACTTCTTGGCGTAGGCCCACTGCCAGCTGTAGTCGAAGTAGGCGGAGAAGCCTGCCTCCTTGCAGCGCTTCTCGTAGACGGCGCGCCATGCCGGGTCGTCGGTGTTCTCCGGCTCGTAGTTGGCGGTGTCCATGTAGTTGACGCCGCAGGCGAGGCAGGCGTCCATGATGGTCAGGTCCTGATAGGGCAGGGCGATGTTCATCACGAGGTCGGGCTGGTAGCTCTTGATGAGGGCGATGACCTCGTCCACATGGTCGGCGTCCACCTGCGCGGTGGTGATGCGGGTCGTGGTCTTGGGGGCAAGCTCGGCGGCCAGCTTGTCGCACTTGGACTTGGTGCGGCTGGCGATGCAGATGTCGGTGAACACCTCGGGCACCTGGCAGCATTTGTGGATGGCGACGGAGGCCACGCCGCCGCAGCCGATGATCAGAACTTTGCTCATGATGGTTTCTCCTTTATGTCAAAATATTCGTTCTTTCGTCAGGTCTGGAAGCCGGGCCAGCCCTTGTCCAGCGCGATGAGCAGCTCCCGCAGCACCTTGCAGGCCGTGGCCGTGGAGACGCCGGAGATGTCCAGCATGGGGGCCAGCTCGTTGAGGTCCGCGCCTACGATGTTGGCCTTGGCCACGGTGCGGATGGCGTCCAGCAGCTGCAGGAAGCTCACGCCGCCGGCCTCGGGGGTGCCGGTGCCGGGGAAGCAGGAGGGATCGAGACAGTCGAGGTCGATGGTGAGGTAGACCGGTTCTTTGGTGGCGCAGAGCTGCTCGGTCAGCTCGGCAAGGCCGGTGAAGTCGAACTTGTGCATCTCGGTGTGCTGGGCGGCGAACTCGAACTCGGCCCGCTCGCCGCTGCGGATGCAGAACTGGTGGATGTGTCCGTCGCCCACCAACTCGTGGCAGCGGCGGAGGACGCAGGCGTGGCTCAGCTTCGCGCCGAGGTAGTCGTCCCGCAGGTCGGCGTGGGCGTCGAAGTGGATGATGTGGAGGCCGGGGTATTTCTGCGCCACGGCCCGCACAGCGCCCAGCGTCACCAGATGCTCGCCGCCCAGCAGGAGGGGCAGCTTGCCGTCCTTCAGGATCTCCGCCGCCCGGGCCTCGATGTCGGCGAGGGCTGCCTCGCTGGAGCCGAAGCAAAGCTCGAGGTCGCCGCTGTCGAAGATGTCGAAGTCGGTGAGGTCGGCGTTCTGGTAGGGGCTGTAGGTCTCGAGGCCGAAGCTCTCATGCCGGATGGCCGACGGGCCGAACCGTGCGCCGGGGCGGTAGCTGGTGGTGGAGTCGAAGGGGGCGCCGTAGAGCACGATGTCGGCGGCGCGGTAGCTGCTGTCGCAGCCGATGAAGGTTTCAACATTGGGTGAGATCATTTGGGTTCCTCCACTTCGCGCAGCATTTCCTCGAGGAATGCCGGCAGATAGAAGGCTCCGACGTGGAGCCGGGTGGTGTAGTAGCGGGTGCGCAGGTTCAGCGCCTTCCATGCGTCGGCGTCGAGGTCGTCGATGGGGTGGTACTTCTTGCTGGCAAAGCCGAAGAGCCAGTAACCGGCGGCGAAGGTCGGGATATGGGCCTGATAGACCCGGCTGACCGGGAAGGTGGACGCGATGCGCTTGTGGCTGCGCTGCATGGCGCTGGCGTCCTCGGTGTAGAAGGGGCTGCCCTGCTGGTTGACCATGATGCCGTCCTCTCGCAGGGCATTGAAGCAGCTGCCGTAGAACTCCCGGGTGAACAGGCCCTCAGAGGGGCCGAAGGGGTCGGAGGAGTCCACGATGATGAGGTCGTAGTCAGCCTCGCAGCGGCGGATGTACTTCAGGGCGTTCTCGAAGTAGATGTGCACCCGGCGGTCATCCATCCGGCAGGCGTTGCCGGGCAGATAGGCGCGGCAGGCCTCCACGACCTGCGGGTCCATCTCCACGAGGTCGATGCGCTCGACCCGGTCGTAGCGGGTCAGCTCCCGCACCACGCCGCCGTCGCCTGCGCCGATGACGAGGATGTCCTTGGCCTCCCGGTGGACGGCCATCGGGACGTGGACGATCATCTCGTCGTAGATGAACTCGTCCCGCTCGGTGAGCATGACGTTGCCGTCCAGCGTCAGCACCCGGCCAAACTCGGGCGTCTCAAAAATATCGATGCGCTGGTAGTCGCTCTGCTTGGAGTAGAGCTGTTTGTTGACCCGGATGCTGTGCTTGACGTCCGGGGTGTGAAATTCCGAAAACCAAAACTCCATCTGCTTCTCCTTATGCCAGAACATTCAGGTGCAGGATGTCCGGGTCTTCCGGGCCGGTCATGCTGCAGCCTTTGGCCTTGGCGTACTCGATATAGTTCAGTATCTCTTTGGTGATGCGCTCGCCGGGGGCAAGGATGGGGATTCCCGGGGGGTAGCACATGACGAACTCGCTGCACACCATCCCCTCGGTCTCCCGGAGAGGCAGGCTCTTTTTGGGGGCGTAGAAGGCCTCCTGCGGGCTGGCGGCGACCACGGGGTCGATGTACTCCTGACTCAGCAGGCCCGCGCCGTCGGTGTGGTAGCGGCGCTTGATCTCGGCCAGCGCACTCACCAGACGCTCGATCTCCTGCGGGCGGTCGCCGATGGAGAGGTAGGCGAGGATGTTGCCGATGTCGCCGAACTCGATCTGGATGTCGTACTCATCCCGCAGGATGTCGTAGACCTCGATGCCGGCGAGGCCGATGTCCAGCGTGTGGACGCTGAGCTTGGTGGTGTCGAAGTCGAAGACCGAGTTGCCGTTGCAAAGCTCCTTGCCAAAGGCGTAGTAGCCGCCCACGGCGTTGATCTCCTCCCGGGCGTACTCAGCCATGTCGGCCACCTGATGGAACACCTGACGGCCCCGCAGCGCGAGGTTGCGGCGGGAGATGTCAAGGCTGGACATCAGCAGATAGCTGCCGGAGGTGGTCTGGGTCAGGTTGATGATCTGGCGCACATAGCCGGGGTGGACGTTGGGGCCGATGAGCAGCAGGCTCGACTGGGTCAGGCTGCCGCCGCTCTTGTGCATCGAGACGGAGGCCATGTCCGCGCCCGCCGCCATGGCAGAGACGGGCAGGCTGCCGCCGCCGAAGTAGAAGTGGGTGCCGTGGGCCTCGTCGGCGAGGCAGAGCATCCCGGCGTCGTGGGCCATCTTGACGATGGCGCGCAGGTCGGAGCAGATGCCATAGTAGGTGGGGTTGTTCACCAGCACAGCCACGGCATTCGGATGCTCTTTGATGGCCTTTTCCACCTGCTCCCGCTTCATGCCCAGCGAGATGCCGAGGCGCTTGTCCACCTCGGGGTTGACGTAGACCGGCACCGCGCCGCAGAGCACCAGAGCGTTCAGCACGCTGCGGTGGACGTTGCGGGGCAGGATGATCTCATCGCCCCGCTTGCAGACTGTCAGCACCATGCTCTGCACCGAGCTGGTGGTGCCGCCCACCATCAGGAAGGCGTGGGCCGCGCCGAAAGCGTCGGCGGCCAGCTCCTCCGCCTCCCGGATGACCGATACCGGGTGGCAGAGATTGTCCAGCGGTTTCATGCTGTTGACGTCCACGCCCACGCACTGCTGGCCCAGAAAGGCCGTCAGCTCGGGGTTGCCCCGCCCGCGCTTGTGGCCGGGCACGTCGAAGGGCACCACCCGCATCTGCCGGAACTGTTCCAGCGCCTCGTAGATGGGTGCGCGGCGCTGGTCCAGCCGGAACCTCGTACGGTTCTCACTCATGTTTTTTCCTCCGTCCCTGACTCCTGTTACCCCCATGCAGATAAACAAAAAAGCGCAAGCCCTGCACGCGGAGTGCAGACTTGCGCTTTGAAAAACCGTTTGAATGCGCGGATAAATTCCCCGGGCAGAACACCGGAGCAGTATCACAGCATGATTCAAAAGGACGGGATGACGAGAGTCTATATAGCAATTACACTTTTACTACTCTTATTGACCGTTTCACAAGTCTGCGCACGCTTTTTGCGCAATTTCATGGTTGTAAAGGAACCAACTTATAAAATATAGAGCTTAGCCGCAGGATAAGATCTGCTCTGCGGCAGGCGCTCCGACGCAGTGATGTGCGGGAGCGCAGTAACTCAATCAATAATGGCAGCTCACGCCGCCGGTCGGCAGTGGACCCGGCTGTCCGTATGGCCTTAGGGCGCAGCGGAAAAGTCGGCTCTTCCGGTGCACCTAGCCCCCATGGGCGGTCCAAGGTTAATTGCTTTCAAAAGACTTCGACACGCTTCGTCTCTCAAAATCGTCTGTATTTTATCATGGAGAAAAAGATTTGTCAATGTTCTGGCAGGAAGAGCCGGGAAATATTTCGGATAAGTCATACTTATCACATCCCGGCAGGGAGTGCTGATGCGGCAAAAAACGGCCCTGATACGCTTTTTGGGCGTACCAGAGCCGTTTTGCAGCCATCTTGCGCCGGGGCGTCAGCGCTTGATGTCGTAATTCATGTTCATGAGGTTGCGGATGGTGCTGACATCGTCGGTGATGTTGGCATCGCCGTGGATGGTGTGCTTGATGGCGCTGCTGGCCACCGCAAAGTTGATCATGTCCATGGCCTTGTAGTCGTGGAGCATGGCGTAGATGAGGCCGCTGGCAAAGGCGTCGCCGCCGCCCACCCGGTCGAGGATGTTGAAGGTGAACAGCTTGCTCTCGAAGGTATGGCCGTCGTACCACATAAAGGCCTTCAGGCTGTTCTCGCTGCCGCTGTGAGCGTAGCGGACGTGGCGGGCGATGCAGGTAAGGTTGGGGTAGCGTTCGATGAAGTGCTGGAAGATCTCGTCCTGCTGCTCATAGCTGGGCTGCAGGGGCACGCCATCCTTCCAGTCGCCCTTGGAGTGGTCGTTCTCGTCCTTCCAGAGGTGGTACGGCTCAATGCCCAGCAGCACGTCCACATAGGGCAGGCACTCGGTACAGAAATCGCGGGCCTCGTCCCACGTCCAGAGGGTGGAGCGGAAGTTGCCGTCGAAGCTGACGGTCAGGCCCTTCTTCTTGGCGACCTTGAGCATATCGATGATGAGGCCGCGGCAGTTGGGGGCCAGAGCCGGAGTGATACCGCTCAGGTGCAGCCAGTCGAAGCCCTCCAGCAGGGCGTCCAGATCGACCTGAGAGAAATCGTACTCGGTGATGGCGCTGTGCTTGCGGTCGTAGATGACCTTGGAGGGGCGGATGCCGTAGCCGGTCTCGAGGTAGTAAGTACCCAGACGGTTGGAGGGGGTCTCATTCGGCTCGGTGAGGATCATGGGGGTGCAGTGGACGTCGTTGGAGCGCAGCCAGCGCACGGCGCTCTTGCCGAGGCTGTTGTTCGGCACGACGCTGAAGAAGGTGCTGTCCACGCCGAGGTTTGCCAGCGCAAGGGCGATGTTGGCCTCACTGCCGCCGTAGCTGGCTTCAAAATTCGACGCCATGCGGAGCTTTTCGTAGTTCGGCGGGGTCAGACGCAGCATAATCTCGCCGCAGGTGATGAACTTTTGTCCGGTGGTCTCATGGCCCAGAATGGGGTTGAAATGTTCCATAACGGTCCTCCTGTTGCTCTTCTCGGGCATTGGCCCCCGGCCTCGCCTATACCATTTCGAGGCGGGGGACGTTTGGCGCTCAGCAGGGCAGCCAGACCCTGAATGACGCACATCGTTGTATCCATTATAGTGCTTTCGGGAGCGTTTTGCAAGGAAAAGAAAGACACCGCGAGAGAAAATTTGGCGGGATTTTTGTGGATTGTGACGAAACATCCCCGCCCCGCAGCCCCGGGGCAGAACACAAAAGGGGCTGCGGCACAAAAAGGTGCAGCAGCCCCCGAGGGGAAAGTGTTATTTCAGCAGTTCGCTGTGGTCTGCGCCGCCCACGGTGAGCCGGGCGGTGCCCATGCTGTGGGCAAGGGCCACAGGGGTGTCCTCGCCGCCCAGAGCCAGCAGTTCGTCCACCGAGAGGGTGGTGGAGCAGAGGATGGTCTGGAAGGTGATGGTGTCGATGCCCTCAGCCCGCAGCTGGCGCAGCGTGGACAGCGAAATGCGGAAAGAGGCCGTGAACCGCCCGACGCGGAGGGAGAGGATGTTGTTGCCCCGGATGCTGGTGTAGGAGGTGCGCTGGCCGTCCTTGCCGGTCACGACGAGGCCCGGGAAAAACGACTCCTGCACAGACACGTCCGCAGAATCGCCGCCGGTAGAGTCGCCGCCCGTGGAGTCGCCGCCCGTGGAGTCGCCGCCCGTGGAGTCGCCGCCCGTGGAGCCGCCGCCGGTAGAGCCGCCGCCCGCAGTGTCGCCGCCAGAAGGAGTAGGCACATTGTCGCCGGGCAGAGGAGGAATGTCGTTTTTATCGGAGTCTTTGCGAGTGATGGAAGTGCCCCCAGCAAGGCCGGTGAATACCTGCTCGTTGCCGTTGGTGCCGATGGCAACATTACCTTTTCCAGCGGTGGCTTTGATCGTCACTTTGCCCTCGAGGGTAATAGCGGTATTTGCGTCGCTTTTGGAGCCAGTACCGATGCCAGCGCCGCCAATATCGGCTATTCCTTTTTTTGTACCGCCGCCGACCGCATTGACGGTGGGACTGCCGTTCTCATTGCTCCTGATGGTGATTTGATTGCCAGTGCTATTGCTGTTGTTTTTAGCGCCATAACCGCCGCCGATGCCCGCGCCGCCTGTGCCTCCGGCAGCGTTGACTTCGGTGTTGCCCTCGATGGTCACATCGCCGCTGCCGTTGGAGCCGCCGCCAATGCCAGCGCCAAAAGATTTGCTGGTGGCAGTGATCTTGCCGCCGGTAATGGTCACCTTACCATCGCCGCCGTGGATCTTTTTATCGGAAGCAAGATACACTCCCTTGCCGCCGCCGATGCCTGCGCCATAAGAGCCGCCGTTTGCAGTGATCTCGCCGCCGGTGATGGTCACATCGCCGCTGCCTTTCTCGCCGCCACCGATGCCTGCGCCTAAATAACCGCCGGTCGCATTGATCTCGCCGCCGCTGATGGTCACTTTGCCGCTGCTGTAGTCGCCGCCGCCGATGCCTGCGCTATAAGAGCCGCCGTTTGCATGGATTTCGCCGCCGCTGATGGTCACATCGCCGCTGCCTTTGAAGCCGCCGCCGATACCTGCGCCATATTCTCCACCGGTAGCCGTGATCTTGCCGCCAGTGATCTTTACCTGCGCGTCATTGACGCCAGCGCCGCCGATGCCTGCACCAAATTGTCCACCGGTAGCCTTCAGACTGCCGCCGTCCTTATTGTTGTCCTGAATGATCAGTTCGCCGCTGGTGTCGGTCTTGTTGTGCTCCAATCCGGCATGGGCAGAGCCGCTCTTCAGCTTGTTGTCGCCATCCAGCTCGATAGTGGTAGCGCCATTGCCGGTAACGCTTACGGCGGCGCTGCCGGTGCTGCCGGCATCGATGTTCAGGTCCTTGAGGGTGACCTCCACCTTGTCCTTCTCATTTGCGGCGTTGATGGTCACCGTGTTGTCGGAGGCGGTGTCCTTGTTGCTGCTGGAGATGATGGTGCCCCTGTCGTTCTCGCTTTTGAGCGTGCCGCCCTGCTCCACCTTGTTGGTGCCGGCCTCGGTGCCCGCCGAGATAACGATGTCGCCATTCTCAATATAATAGGTATCCGCAAAGGCGGGGAAGGCCGCCCCGGTAAGCAGGGCAGCGGTAAGAGTCAGTGCGGCGGCCCGCTGGGGCAGGGGACGGGTTTGACTGATACCCCCCCCCTAAAAAAGTGAACGGACGGCCCAGGATGTGCATGGCCAGCTTGCGGTAAGAAATCATAACAAAACCTCCCTGTTCCAAAATGGGGCAGCCGATGCTGCCAGAAAGTAGATTCTGGCTTCATTTTAGCATTTTTTGGGTGGAAAATCTATAAAATCTGCGTGAAAAGCCCCTTTTGGTGCGTGAATCGGGGCAGCTTACACCCCGGTAAGGTCAAAGCTGGGTGTATACTCCTCCCGGGCGCTGCTCTTCTGCTGCATATAGCCGTCCGTCAGCCCCAAGTCCATGGCCCGGTTGACCACCCGGCGGTACTCGTAGGTGGTGATGCGCCGCCCGATGCCGTGGTCTGCGGCCTTGTAGAAGGGGGTGTACTGGCTCATGACGCTGGGGATGAAGCAGCCGGGGTCGGCCTGATTCCACGCGGCCATCTGGTCGAGGACGGCGAAGCTGTCGTCGATGTGGCCGGGCAGGGCCAGATGGCGGAGGATGACGCCTTTCTGCAATATGCCCTCGCCGTCGAACACCGGGCGGCCCGCCTGCGCCATCATGGCCTCGATGGCGGGCTTGGCCTGTGCGAAGTAGTCCGGCGCAGCGGAAAGCTCGGCGGAGAGGGAAGAGGATACGTATTTCAGGTCGGCCAGCCAGATGTCGATGGAGCCGCGCCACGCTTCCACGCTCTCCACCGTCTCGTAGCCGCCGGTGTTGCAGACGATGGGCAGATGCAGCCCCCCGGCCCGGGCGAGGTCCAGCGCGGCGATGATCCATGGCCGCCACTGGCCGGGGGTGACGAGGTTGATGTTGTGTGCGCCCTGCCGCTGCAGATCGAGAAAGATCTCGGCCAGATGCGCGGGCGTGATCTCCCTGCCCAGCCCCTCGGCGCTGATGGGGTAATTCTGGCAGAAGCAGCACTTGAGGGTGCAGCCCGAGAAAAACACCGTGCCGCTGCCCCGGGTGCCGCTAATGCACGGCTCCTCCCAGAAATGCAGGGCCGCGCGGGCGGCTTTCAGGGTGCGGCCCGCCCCGCAGAAGCCCGCCTGCCCGGCTGCGCGGTCGGCGCGGCAGCGGCGGGGGCAGAGGGTGCAGGAGGCCGGAGGCGTCACGGAAAGAATTTTAGGCATATCGTCCAACTCCTATGAGAAAGAATCATAATAAATTATCCGGGGCTATTATATCATTTTTGTCCCCGGAAGTGGTATACTAAGAATGAATATTGCATGTCATGCAAGAATACTACATGATCTGGAGGAAACCATGCGCACAGAAAACGAAGAGATCCGGGACAACCTGAAATATCTGAGCCTTCTGGCCCGGGACTATCCCTCGCAGGCAGCGGCTGCCAGCGAGATCATCAGCACGCAGGCGCTGCTCAAGCTGCCCAAGGGCACCGAACACTTCATGAGTGACCTGCACGGCGAGAACGAGGCGTTCGTACATATCCTGAACTCCGCCTCCGGCGTCATCCGGGAGAAGGTGGACATCGTGCTGGGGGATGCAGTGCCGGAGGATACCCGCGCCGAGCTGGCGACCCTCATTTATTACCCGAACGAGAAGCTGCCCCAGCTCAAGCAGCGCTGCGCCGACGAGGAGGCGCTGGAACAGTGGTACAGCGAGACCCTGCTCCGCCTCATCAACATCTGCCGTCTCGTCTCCTCCAAACACACCCGGGAGCACGTCCGGGCCTGCCTGCCCTCCAGCTGCGGCTACATTCTGGATGAGCTGCTCCACGCCCACTTCGAGGACCACGACAAGGACCTCTACTACGGCCAGATCGTCGGCAGCATCATCGAAAATGGCCGCGCCGATAAGTTCATCGTCCGCCTCTGCGAGCTGATCAAGCGGCTGGCGGTGGACAAGCTCCACATCGTGGGCGACCTGTTCGACCGCGGCCCCCGGCCGGACGTCATCCTCGACCTGCTGATGCGCCACCACGATGTGGACATCCAGTGGGGCAACCACGATGTGGTCTGGATGGGCGCTGCGGCGGGCAGCCCCATCTGCATCTGCACCGTCCTGAAAACGACCCTCGCCTACCACAATCACGGCATGGTGGAGGACTGCTACGGCATCAACCTCCGCCATCTGCAGCGGATGGCGGAGCAGTTCTACGGCGAGGATGACCTGACCATCTGGATGCCCCACACCGACGCCGCCCGCGGCCCCTACACCCCCGGGATGCTCCACCGCTGCGCCGTCATGCACAAGGCCATCACCATCCTGATGCTCAAGCTGGAGTGTCAGGTCATCGACCGCAACCCCGACTTCAAGATGGCGGACCGCGACTATTTGCGCCGCATCGACTGGGAGAAGGGCACCGTCGTGGTGGGAGGCAGGGAGTACCCCCTGCGGGACACCTCCTTCCCCACGGTAGACCCTGCCGACCCCACCGCCCTCAACAGCGATGAGAAGGTGGTGCTCCAGAAGCTGGTGCAGTCCTTCCGTCAGAGTGAGAAATTGCAGCAGCACGTCGAGTTCCTCTATGCCAAGGGCAGCGTCTACCACATCGAGAACGGCAACCTGCTCTACCACGGCGCGGTGCCCATGACCAAGAAGGGGACGTTCGCCGTGGAGCGGTTCGAGGGCCGTGCCTACTCGGGCCGCGCCCTCATGGACTACTGCGACGAGCGCGCCCGCCGGGGCTATTTCGCCCCCGAGGGCAGCGCTGCCCGCCAGAGCGGACAGGATTTCCTGTGGTATCTGTGGTGCGGCAAGCTCTCGCCCCTGTACGGCCGCAGCGCCATGACCACCTTCGAGCGGCTGTACGTCTCCGACCCTTCGACCCACACCGAGGTGAAGGACCCCTATTATACATGGTACAACGAAGAGGCCGTCTGCCGCCGCATCCTCGCGGAGTTCGGACTGCCCGGCACCAGCCACATCGTCAACGGCCATGTCCCCGTGCAGGAGAAGAAGGGCGAAAGCCCCATCAAGGGCGGCGGACGCCTCGTGGTCATCGACGGCGGCTTCTGCCGTGCCTACCACGAGAAGACCGGCATTGCGGGCTACACGCTGGTCTATTCCAGCCGCACCATGTCCCTGCGTACCCACCAGCCCTTCGAGAGCGCCGAAAAGGCCGTGAATGAGAACCTCGACATCCTTTCCCAGAAGAACATCCTCGAGACGGAGAACCACCGCATCCTCGTGGAGGAGACGGACGAGGGCGAGGTGCTGCGGGAGAAGGTTCACGACCTCAAGCAGCTGGTCCGGGCCTATCAGCTGGGCTGGATCAAGGAGACCCGCTGCGACGACAGCGTGTGGTGAGCGGCGCTTTTGTAAAATTTTCCTTAAAAAGAGACAAAATCGGAGGATATTCGAAAAGAAACTGGGCAAAACAGAAAATAATCGAGGAGCGTGCATTGGGGCTTTGCTTTTTGCTGGAAGTTGTGTATAATAAGATAGCTGTAAGTATACCGATTGGTTGTGAGCTTTGTACAGCGAGAAGGAATAAGCACCTTGAGTAATTCATCTTTGGGGCCTGCGGGGAGCGGGCTTGTGACAAGGAGATCATAAAATTGGAAAAGTTTGTTATTACGGGCGGTAAGCCCCTGCACGGCGAAGTCATCATCTCCGGCGCGAAGAATGCGGCTGTGGGCATCCTGCCCGCTACGATCTTGGCAGCAGACGTCTGCGTCATCGAGAATCTGCCGGACATCAGCGATGTGGCGGTGAGCCTGAAGATCCTGAGCGTGCTGGGCGCGAAGGTGCGGATGCTGAACAAGAACACCTACGAGATCGACACCACCCACCTGACCGGCACCAACGTCCCGGATGACCTGTCCCGCCAGATGCGCGCCAGCTATTACTTCCTCGGTGCGCTGCTGTCCCGGTTCGGCAAGGCACAGGTGGCCATGCCCGGCGGCTGCAACCTCGGCCCCCGCCCCATCGACCAGCACCTCAAGGTGTTCAGCGCACTGGGCGCAGAGGACAGCGTGGACTACGGCATGATCACCGTCCACGCCGAGGAGCTGAACGGCGCACACATCTTCTTCGATAAGGTGAGCGTCGGCGCGACCATGAACGGGATGCTCTCTGCCGTGATGGCAAAGGGCCAGACCATCCTCGAGAACTGCGCCAAGGAGCCCCATGTCGTCGATCTGGCCAACTTCCTGAATATGTGCGGCGCAGACGTGCGCGGCGCAGGCACCGACGTCATCAAGGTGCGCGGTGTCGAGCGGATGCACGGCTGCACCTACAGCATCATCCCCGACCAGATCGAGGCCGGCAGCTACATGGTGGCCGCCGCAGCCACCGCCGGCGATGTGCTGGTGAAGAACGTCACCCCCAAGCACCTCGAGCCGATCACCGCAAAGCTCCGCCGTGCGGGGGTCGAGGTGGAGGAATTTGACGATGCTGTGCGAGTCCGCCGCACCGGCGACATCCTGCCCCTCAAGATCAACACCATGCCCCACCCGGGTTTTCCCACCGATATGCAGCCCCTGATGGGCGTCCTGCTCAGTGTGGCGAAGGGGACTTCCACCGTCACTGAGAGCGTCTGGGACAACCGTTTCCGCTATGTGGACGAGCTGCGCAAGATGGGCGCGAACGTGCAGGTGGACGGTCAGGTGGCCGTGTTTGAGGGCGTCGAGAAGCTTTCTCCCGCCCCGCTGCGCGCCTCCGACCTGCGCGCCGGTGCAGCGATGGTGGTCGCGGCCCTGATGGCCGACGGCACCAGCGAGATCGAGGAGATCGGCCACATCGAGCGCGGCTATGAGAACATCGTCGAGAAGCTGCGCGGCCTTGGCGCAGACATCGAGAAGGTGGAGCGGGTGCCCGCTGCACTGGAACAGGCTATGTAATTGAGAAAAACCTCTCCGTCATCGTTTGCGCGATGCCGCCTCCCCGGATAAGGGGGAGACGCTGCATCAACGGACGTAAAGCAGACGGAGAGGTTTTGTTTGTTGAGGTTTATCATGTCTGAATTTATCTCGCTTTACTCCGGTTCGTCCGGCAACAGCAGCGTGGTGCGCTGCGGGCAGCGGTATCTCATCGTGGATATGGGCAAGGGCGTCCGGACCACCGGCGCGGCCCTCAAGGCGGTGGAGCTGGACCCCGCCGACTGCGACGGCATCCTTGTCACCCACGAGCACAGCGACCATGTGAAGGGGCTTTCCACCTTCCTGAAAAAGCATCCGCTGCCGGTGTACGGCGCGGAGGAGACGCTGGGGTTTCTGGAGGAGAACCATGTCGTCCCCCCCTCCTGCGATATGACGGCCCTGACGCCGGGCCGGGAAGCGGAGATCGGGGGATTCGGGGTCAAAGCCTTCCCCACCAGCCACGATGTGCCCTGCGTGGGCTACCGCATCCATACCCCCGACGAAAAGACCATGACCATCGCCACCGACCTCGGTGTGCTGACCCCCGTCGTACATGAAGCCCTCTCGGACTGCGACCTCGTGGCGCTGGAGAGCAACTACGACCTGCATATGCTCCGCAGCGGGCCGTACCCCTACTATCTGCGCGCCCGCATCGAGTCGGTGAGAGGGCACCTCTCCAACGACGAGTGCGCAGCCAAGCTGCTGGAACTCATTCAGGGGGGCTGCAAGAAGTTCGCGCTCTGCCACCTCTCGCAGGAGAACAACACCCCCGCGCTGGCCTTGCAGACCGTTTTTTCCACCCTCGGTGCGGCGGGCGTCGTGCCGGACAGGGAGTGCATCGTCCAGACCCAGCGGCGGAACGAGGTCAGCCCCGCGCTGGCGTTCTGAACCAGAAACCAAGAGCAGGAAAAGGAGAAAAGAGCCTATGTCGTACATCATGGCGCTGGACGCCGGAACCACCTCCAACCGCTGCATCCTGTTCAATAAGGCAGGCGAGATCTGCAGCGTCGCGCAGAAGGAGTTTGCCCAGTATTACCCGAAGCCGGGCTGGGTGGAGCACGATGCCAACGAGATCTGGGCCACCCAGCTGGGCGTGGCCCTCTCGGCCATGAACAAGATCGGCGCCCGGGCGGAGGACATCGCCGCCATCGGCATCGCCAACCAGCGGGAGACGACCATCGTCTGGGACAAGGAGACAGGCGAACCGATCTGCCACGCCATCGTCTGGCAGTGCCGCCGCACCAGCGAATACTGCGACGAGCTGAAGGCCAGAGGGCTGACGGAAAAGTTCCGGGCCAAGACCGGACTCATCCTCGACGCCTATTTCTCGGCGACCAAGCTCAAGTGGATCCTCGATAACGTCCCCGGTGCACGGGAAAAGGCCGAGGCGGGCCAGCTGCTCTTCGGCACCGTGGAAACGTGGCTCATCTGGAAGCTGACCTGCGGAAAGGCGCACATCACCGACTATTCCAACGCCAGCCGCACCATGATGTTCAACATCCACACGCTGGAATGGGACGACGAAATCTTGCAGGAGCTGAACATCCCCAAGCAGATGCTCCCCAAGCCGATGCCGTCCAGCGGCTTTTACGAGTACGCCGACCCGATGCACTTCGGCGGCGAGATCAAGATCGCCGGTGCGGCGGGCGACCAGCAGGCGGCCCTCTTCGGCCAGACCTGCTTTGCCTCCGGCGAAGCCAAGAACACCTTCGGCACCGGCGGCTTTCTGCTCATGAACACCGGCGAGACGCCCGTCACCTCCCGGAACGGCCTCGTGACCACCATCGCGTGGGGCCTCGACGGCAGGGTGGATTACGCGCTGGAAGGTTCGATCTTCGTGGCCGGTGCAGCCATCCAGTGGCTCCGCGATGAGCTGCGCCTGCTGGATGAGTCCCGGGACTCGGAGTACATGGCCCGGAAGGTCCGGGACACCAACGGCTGTTACGTCGTGCCGGCCTTCACCGGCCTCGGCGCGCCCCACTGGGACCAGTACGCCCGGGGCACCATCGTGGGCCTTACCCGGGGCTGCAACAAGTACCACATCATCCGGGCCACGCTGGACAGCATCTGCTATCAGGTCAACGATGTCCTCCACGCCATGGCGGCGGACTCCGGCATTGCCATGAAGTCCCTCCGGGTGGACGGCGGCGCGTCGGCCAACGACTACCTCATGCAGACGATGGCCGACCTCAGCGACCTCGAGGTCAAGCGGCCCTGCTGCGTGGAGACGACGGCGCTGGGCGCGGCTTATCTGGCGGGCCTTGCCGTGGGCTACTGGCAGTCCACCGAGGACATCACCCGCAACTGGTCGGTGGACCGCGTGTTCCAGCCGGCCATCTCCGAGGAGGAGCGGGCGAAGCGGATCAAGGGCTGGAACAAGGCCGTCCGCTGCGCCTACCACTGGGCGAAGGACGAAGAAGAGTAAGAACAAAAAAAGCCTCCGGCTCTGCACACTGGGTGCAGCCGGAGGCTTTTTGCATTATCGCATCAGGGATGGGGGGTCATTTCCGCCCGGTCAGCCGGTTCAGCAGCATCACGGCCAGAACGATGACGCCGATGACGAGCACGATGCCCAGCATTCCGATGACCATGATGGGCAGGGTGGTCATCCAAGAAGTAAGATGAAGCATTTCAGTCCCTCCTTTAGCTCATCAGGGTCAGGATCAGTCCGCCTGCGATGACGGAGGCGATCTGGCCCGAGACGTTGACGCTGATGGAGTACATCAGCAGGAAATTCTGGTTGTCCTCCTCGAGGCCCATGCGGTTGACGACGCGGCCGCTCATGGGGAAGGCCGAGATGCCCGCTGCGCCGATCATGGGGTTGAGCTTCTTGTCTGCCGGGAGGAAGAGGTTGATCAGCTTGGCGAAGAGGACGCCGCCGGCGGTGTCAAAGACGAAGGCCACGAGGCCCAGCGCAAGGATGAGCAGGGTGTCGGGCCGGACGAACTTGTCTGCCGTCATCTGCCCGGCCACGGTCAGGCCCAGCACGATGGTGATGAGGTTGGCGAGGATGTTCTGGGCCGTCTCGCTCAGGGCGTTCAGCACGCCGCACTCCCGCAGCAGGTTGCCGAACATCAAAAAGCCCACCAGCGCCACGCTGGCCGGGGCCACGAGCCCTGCGATGATGGTCACGACGATGGGGAAGAGGATCTTGGTCAGCTGGCTGACGCTGCCCTTCTGGTAGGGCATCCGGATGCGGCGCTCCTTCTGGGTGGTCAGCAGCTTGATGACCGGCGGCTGGACGATGGGGACCAGCGCCATGTAGCTGTAGGCTGCCACCATGATGGCGCCGAGGTACTGGGAGTTGAGGGTATTTGCCACAAAGATGGCCGTGGGGCCGTCTGCCGCACCGATGACGGCGATGGAGGCTGCGTCCTTCAAATCGAAGAAGAAGCCTGCGAGGAAGAGGGTGAAGAAGATGCCGAACTGTGCCGCCGCGCCGAAGAGCATCAGCCACGGCTTTTCCAGCAGCGGGCCGAAGTCGATCATCGCGCCGATGCCGATGAAGAGCAGCAGGGGAAACAGCTCGTTGGACATTCCTGCCTCAAACAGAGCCGAGATGGGGCCGACGGTGTCGCCCTGTGTGATCGCGCCCGACAAGGGCAGGTTGACGAGGATGGCGCCGAAGCCCATCGGAAGAAGCAGGCTCGGCTCCATTTTTTTTGCGATGGCAAGGTAGATGAGGAGCGCGCCGATGCCCCACATCACCACCATCTGCCACGTCAGGTTCCCGAAATTAGAGAACAGACTGGCGAATGCATTCCAGAATTCCATGTCATTGCCTCCTTTGAAATTTGCGGTGCAATGACGAAAAAAAGAGACTTCGGCCACAGCACCAGATACTGTGACAAAAGTCTCAAGCGAACGCATGACATCGGGCATTTCTGCCGTGCTGACGCTGTCATGCAGCACCCCCATAAGGCGGGATGCCCTTTACTCCCTTTTATCCAGACTATTAAACCAGAACCGGAGAGGATTGTCAAGGAAAATGCGGGGTTCTTAGCCGATTTTTAACACTTGGGGGACACAAAAGGCCGGGCAGACAGCCGCCCGGCCTTTTGGAGTCAATCTTTTACGACGGCCACCCGTCCGATGCCATAGCGGGCAAAGAGGGGGAGAGCCTGCGCCGGGATGACCTCGCCGCTGACCACGATGGGGACAGCGGGCGGACAGGAGACCGCCGGTGCGGCGCAGATGCGGCCCACGGCCTCGGCAGCGGGCACCATCTCCTGTGGGGCGAGGACGGCCTCCCGGATGGCGGCGGGGCGGGGCTGCGCCTGAAGCGCCTCAGCCAGAGCCGCAAAGGCGGCGGCGTCGCCGTCCGAGGCGGGCGCAGCGGAAGATGCTTCGGCACAGAGAGCGTGGAGCGCTTTCTGGAGACGGGCGAAGTCCTCGGCGGAACTCTCAGGGGAGGGCATCAGCACCAGATAGCGGGGGTCGGCATACTCACACTCCACGCCCTGCTCCCGCAAAGCCTGCGCCAGCTGCTGGCCCGAGAGGCCCAGCACGGCGGCATCCAGCGTCAGCTTGAGCGGCTCACGGTGCGCCCCGGTGAGGGGGAGAGCCAGCCCGGGCCGGAAGGCATCCAGCTCCCGGCAGAGCATCCCCAGACGCCAGCGGCAGAGGGCCAGCTTCTCCCGGAAGTCGCCTGCCAGCCGCGCATTGGCGGCGTCCAGCGACTGTAAGATGAGGTAGGACGGGCTGGTGGAGCCGAAGAGGGCCAGCGCATTGCGCACAGCAGCTTCGTCGGCCTGCACCGACGGCCCGAGGTGGAGATAGGCCCCGCCGGTGAGGACGGGCAGGGTCTTGTGGGCCGAGTCACAGCAGAGGTCGGCACCCAGCCGGATGGGGTGGCGGCTGCCCTCCTTCAGAAAGTGGAGGTAGGCCCCGTGGGCGTTGTCCACCAGAAGGGGGACGCCGTGGGCGTGGCAGACCGCCGCCAGCCCGGCGATGTCCTGCACGAAGCCCAGATAGTCCGGGCTGGTGAGGTAGACGCCGAAGGGGGTACGGCCCTCGGCGGTCAGCCCGTCCAATGCGCAGGCGAGGGCCTCCGGCTCCACAGGGCAGGTGCAGAGCGCCCCGGCGGCGTCCGGCGCGGGCCAGAGCCACCGGATGTCGAAGTCCAGCAGGGCGGCTGCGTAGAGCAGGGCCTTGTGGGCGTTCCGCGCCGCCAGCAGGACGGGGCGGGATGCCCCCGCAGGCTGCATCTGGAGCGCAAGGTGGAGCATGGCCCGGATGCACTGGCTGCTTCCCTCGGTGCTGTAATAGGTGCGGGCGGTGCCGAAGAGCTGCGCGGCGTTGGCCTCGCTCCGGGCGATGATGCCTTCGGCCTCGTACAGCTCGTCCGCGCCCGCAATTTCGGTGATGTCCAGCGCCTCACAGCCCAGCGGGCCGCAGCCCTTGTGGCCCGGCATATGCATCCGGGTGGTGCGCTGCTGGGCGTAGCGGCGGACAAAATCAACGATGGGAGTGTCCATAGGCGCTTATTCGCAGGCTTCGCCGTCTGCGCAGGCGTTGCAGGTGGCGCCCAGCTCGATGGGCACCTCGATGCCCTGCGCGGCAAGCTCCTGATTTTCGGCGACCTTGATCATGATGGCGCACTCGATGCGCTTTTTGAACAGCTCACAGCCGTACTCGTAGACGCCGGTGATGCTGCCGGTGGCGTGGTAGGCGTTGGCCGCGCAGCCGCCGGAGCAGTAGAGCTTGGCCCAGCAGTCCTTGCACTCCGGGCGGGCGTAGGCGTTGCAGTGCTTGAACTCATCCCGCACGGCGGTGTTGGTGACGCCCTTCCAGATGTCGCCCATCAGGTACTTGGGGTCGCCGACGAACTGGTGGCAGGGGTAGAGGTCGCCCCACGGGGTAACGGCCATGTACTCGGTGCCGGAGCCGCAGCCGGAGATGCGCTTGTAGATGCAGGGGCCGCCGGTGAGGTCGATCATGTAGTGGTAGAAGGTGAAGCCCCGGCCCTCGCGGTCGCGCTTGATCATCTCTTTGGCCAAGATCTCGTACTGCTCCTTCAGGATGGGCAGATCCTCGGCGGTGAGGGCGCTGGGGTCGGTGGGCTTCGAGACCACCGGCTCCATGCTCAGCTCGGTAAAGCCGAGGTCGGCCATGTGGAAGATGTCGTTGGTGAAGTCGGTGTTGTAGTGGGTGTAGGTGCCGCGCATATAGTAGTTCTTGTCGCCGCGCTTCTTCACGAACTCCTGAAATTTCGGGACGATGGCGTCATAGCTGCCATGGCCGGCGTAGTCCTTGCGGAAGCGGTCGTGGACCTCCTTGCGGCCGTCGAGGCTCAGGACGACGTTATGGCACTCCTTGTTGCAGAAGTCGATGACGTCGTCGTCGATGAGCACGCCGTTGGTGGTCATGGTGAAGCGGAAGTTCTTATTATGAATTTTTTCCTGCTCGCGGCAGTAGGCCACCAGCTTTTTCACCATGTCGAAGTTCATCAGCGGCTCGCCGCCGAAGAAATCGACCTCGAGGTTGCGGCGGGTGCCGGAGTTCTCGATGAGGAAGTCCATGGCCCGCTTGCCCACCTCGAAGCTCATCAGGGCGCGGTCGCCCTGATAGCGGCCCTGCGAGGCGAAGCAGTAGGAGCAGTTGAGGTTGCAGGTGTGGGCGACGTGGAGGCAGAGAGCCTTCACCACCGTCTGGCGGTTCTTGAAGTCGAAGGCCATGTTCTCGTAGACGTCGGGTGCCCACAGCTTGCCTGCGGACTCCAGAGAGGCCACATCTTCGAGGCACTGGCGCAGGTCGGCCTCGGTGACGTCGGGGCGGGAGCCGTACTTGGCCAGCAGAGCGGCCACGATCTCGTCGGCAGAGTGCTCTTTGTACATCGCAATGACGTCGTAGGCCACGTCGTCCACGACGTGCACCGAGCCGCTGCAGGTGTCCAGCACGATGTTATATCCGTTCAGTTGATACTGGTGTACCATTTCATTCTCCAATCTATTGTTGCCATAAAAAAATGCCGCCCTGCAAAGGCGGCATAGGGTCTGCAATGATTACTTATTGCTGTTCTCGCACTGCTGGTTTGCGACGCCGCAGGAGGTCTTGCAGGCAGACTGGCAGGAAGTCTGGCACTCGCCGCAGCCGCCGGTCACGACGCTCTTGGTCAGGTCACGAGTAGCGATAGTCTTAATACGTTCCATAATTGAAAACCTCTCTAAGCTCCAAAGTTTTGCATACAGCGCTCTGTATACAGTGTTATCTTTATGTATGATAACACGATGTTGGGATTCTGTCAAGATTCCGCGCGGCGTTTTTTAGCCCAGAGGCTGATACTTTTTCAGGATGGTGTGCAGCCCCAGCTCCCGGGCGCGGGCCAGCAGGTAGCGGTAGCGGCACAAAAGGGCCTGCCGCTCGTAGATGCGCTGTTCGATGAGGTCGGAGTCCACCTCGAGGTCGAACATCATCGCGTTCCGCCGCAGGCAGAACAGGCACTCTTTCAGCTCTTCCTCCAGCTCGGGGTCATAGCGCTCGTGCTCGCTGTCGCGGGGGATGCGGGGCGAGAGCAGCGTCTGGGCGGTCTTGGGGTGGGCTTGCAGCATAAGGCGTCCTCCTTTTGAAGTTTGTGTACCATAAAATAAAGGCAGAATAACATAGTTTACTTTATTATATGGTGCAGAGGACGCGGAAAATGCCAGATTTTGGATGACGCAAAAAGAGACCGCCGCCTCTGGGTGCAAAGGCCGAAAAATTATCTCGGAAGTGCGTCTGTTTCCAAAAATCTGCAAATTTTTTCAGATTTCCGCTTGACAAAGCGCTCCGAGATGGGTATAATAGCACACGTTGACCGGCTCACCGCCGCGAGACAAAACCGAATAATGGGGATTTGCATAGTGGTAGTGCGGTAGACTCTGACTCTACTTGTGGGAGTTCGATTCTCTCATCCCCAACCAAAAGAGAACTAGGCGAACACAGTACAATCGAGATGGTTGGTTCAGTGTTCGTCTTGTTTTGTTCCCTACCGAAAATAAGAAAGTAAGTAAAAAAGACCCAAACCTCATTTCATGCGAGGTTTGGGTCTTTTTTGTTTTATTTCCTGTTAGATTTTTCCGAAATACGGAAAAACTTGCCGGAATAGAGGGTTTCTTGCCAAAATGCAGACAAGCCGACCATGAATCGGCTAAAATCAGCAACAAAGGAGACCAAAGGCTATGATTAGGATTTTGCTGTCTACCCGCCTCGGCGAAAGACGGATGACACAGAGCGAACTTGCACGTGCAACAGGGATTCGCTCCCAGACCATCAATGAGCTGTACCACGATTTTGCAGAGCGAGTCAGCCTGGATGATCTCGACCTCATTTGCGAGGCCCTTGACTGCGAACTGGATGACCTCATCGTGAGAGAACCCAACCCGGAGCGTAGGGTCAAAGAGGTGCGGCACATCCCTCAGACCGTGAACAAGTCTCGCAAGAAATAACCTCTCCTGCCCGGATGCGTCAAGCGTCCGGGCTTTTTTCGTTCTCATCCGGCACGAATTCCAGAAGATCTGCGGGCTGGCAGTCCAGAACGGTGCACAGCTTGTCCAGAACGTCCAACGGAATATGCTTGACGGAGTTGTTGTTCATGCCCGACAGAGTGGGCTGGCGAATCCCAGTCATTGCGACCAAATCCTTTTGTTTGATGCCTTTTTCGGCAAGCACGGCTTTCAACTTGATGCGAATCATGTAAGCACCTCCCTTTTCTTCACTATATCACACTTACCTGAAAATTGCAACGCTTTTCGTAAAAATATTTACGAAAAATGTTGTTTTGCTATTGACATACAACGAAATTCGTTGTATAATATAGACATAGAGAGGAGGTTACGAGGTGCAAGGGAGCAACCCAAAGGGGGTGATGCTCCATGACAAGCAAGGAATTTGCAAAGCTCACCAGAGCCGAGCAGGTAGCCCGCTTTGAAGCATACAAAAAAGCGGCTCAGGATCGCACCCTGAACCGCTAACCGCTAAAAGCCCGTTATCCACAAGCCCCTTGCACCTCCATTTTATTTTTTTATTGAAGATTTGTCAAGAGTAAATCGGAGGTTTTCAGCATGAAGTTCATTGACATCAACCGAGAGTTCACCGCAGCAGCCAACAGCTACATGGCGCAGGGCTACTACATCAACGCCGGAACGATGGGCGGAAGCCAGGGCGAGGTCGCTCACATCGACCTCACAAACGGCACCGAGATCATCCGGGTGCTGCTCACCACATTTAACAACTACCTTGGCACCGAGGGTGTGGAGCTGATTGTTGGCCGGGTCAAGGACGACATCAAGCCCAATCAGGAAGACCGCTGGAACACCGTCTGGAATGAGCGTCTAGAGGTCATCAGCAACAAGAAGTTCTACCGTCTGAACAACCGCGCACAGGATGGATTCTACGGCACAGAGGAGGAAGCAAACGCCGCCGAGGAGAAGCGGTTTGACCGCTACAAGAGCCGCCGCAGCAATGACAGTGCGCTGGATGTGACCACAAAGGCCGCTCCGATGGTCAAAAAGTACATCCACGAGAAGTTCGGTGTCCGGCGCGTGAAGATGGACGACATCAAGGTCGTCAAGCACGGTGGCCGCTACACCGTCACCTACCACAAGCACGCTGCACAGCTGCACTAAGGGGAGGGCGCAAAGATGGTCACGATTCAGAGCCAAAACTTCGGCGTTGAGATTGAAATGACGGGCGTTTCCCGCGGAACAGCCGCCTCCGTCATCGCCAACTACTTCGGTGTCGGCGGTATCCACTTTGCAGGTGGCACCTACCAGACGTACGAGGCCAAGGATAGCAAAGGCCGCGTATGGAAGTGCATGAGAGACGGTTCCATCACTCCTCGGCGGCGCAGAGGTGGTGCAATCGTAGAGGCAGACGATACCTACCGCTGCGAGGTCGTGACCCCGATTCTCCAGTATGAGGACATCACCGACCTGCAAGAGGTCATCCGGGCACTGGTCAAGAAGGGTGCCATGGCGAACAGCTCCTGTGGTATCCACGTCCACGTTGACGGTGCGAACCACACGCCCGAAAGCCTCTGCCGGCTGCTGAACTTCGCCACCGGGCGGCAGGATCTGTTCTACGAAGCCCTGCAGATCGGCAGCCGCGCAGACCACTGGTGCCACAAAATCAACCCTGCCCTGTTCCGTGAAATGAAGAAGAACGGCCGGGCAAGCCGGAACGATGCAGAGCGCATCTGGTACAGCGTGGTGAATGACGGATATGATGGAGGTGTGGATTCTTCCCACTACAACAGCACCCGTTATCACGGAATCAACCTCCATGCATTCTTCACAAAGGGCACCGTGGAGTTCCGGCTGTTCAACGGAACCACCCACGCCGGGCGCATCAAAGCATACGTTCAGTTCTGCTTGGCAATGAGCGCATGGGCTATCAACTGTGACCACGACAACCTTCACTTCAAGTCCATCAGCGGTTACACCCAGCAGCAGAAGCACGATTTGATGATGCGAGTGCTCACCAAGCGTCTTGGCATGAGAGGCCCGGAATTCAAGACCGCCCGCCTGCATCTCACCTCTGCACTTTTGACAGAGGCCGAGAGCGAAAATACCGCCGCCTAAAAACCGAAAAGCTGCGCTATCTGGCTATACGGGCATTTGGAGGATATGACAATGAAACTTTACAAATACTCCGGTACCATCGAGGAGCTTGCCGTTGAACGCGGCCGAATCTCCTATATCAAACTCTTTGATGTGACCGACTTCGACAAAGCACCAACCAGACTGGAAGTCTTCGGTGCGCTCGGCAAGTACATTGAGGCCATCGAGGGAACCGATGCCGAAGAGCGATACATCAAGAGTGATTGGTACTTTGACAGCAACCTGTATCTGCGCCGCATTGAGATTCCCGGCGGTGAGGTTGGCCGCCCGGCGAAAATCATCACCCAGAGCCCGGACAACATCGACCAGTTGGAGATCTTCGGCCAGCAGGACTATATCCAGACCAGCAAGCCGGAATCCATGTCCTGCAAGGAAATTTACCGCTGGTCCGATTGGGAACGCCAGAACATGAAGTAAGGAGGTGGTGACCATGTTCAGTATTACCGATAACGAGAGGCTGCGGGATGCGTACGCACTCTTGATGTTCATGCAGAGCGACATTCCCGCCTCTGCCGAAAAGAGGGCTGCCGTGAAAAACTTGGCGGCAACCGTTAAGATGGAGATCCGGGCCTACAATAACCGCCCCGCCCCTGATGTGCATATCATCTGTGCCGACTATGACGGCCGTCTGGAGCTTGTTCAGCTGCCCGATAAGCTGGACGAGGCGCACGAGATGGACGCTACCAACTGGTTTCTTAACCATCATTATTTGAAGAGTTACAACAGCCCCTATGACTGCACAGGGCAGGAGTTCACGAATTGGTTCTATCTGTTCCGGCGGCGCGGTCACTGGTTTGCATATCACTCGGTTAGCCGAGATGTTTAAGGAGGAAGTACAATGACGGACGAAAAAGCTATCGAAAAGATGCTCTATGACCAGCAGCAGGGCTGGCCGCTGTGCCCCCGCTGCGGCGAGAGGATGCCGGACAAACTGACCCACGGAGCACTGAGCCGCCACGCCAATGGCGTGTACATCTGTGAGGCTTGCGGCACCGATGAAGCCCTCCGGGACTGGACCGGGAACGTCAAACCGCTGTCCGACTGGGTGCTGGTTCGCGTATACAATGGAGATCTTCGGAGGTAATCGATATGGAAGAAATGCTCCTGTCACTGAATGGACCGTGGTCAAACGCAGCCTGCATCGGCTACTGTGTCATGGCGATGCGCAGCGCCGGTTTGAGTGAGAAAACGCAGCGCAAAGTCCTCGATGAACTGACCCAGTGTTTCGACGACGTGAGTGTCGAAGACGCTGCACAGATGAAGTTCTAACAAACAAAAAATCCCCCTACACTGGCCCGAAGGTCAATGCAGGGGGATTTTTGCGCGCTACCGAGGTAGCCAAATATAAAATCAAGAGTGGACCATGCCGGGCCGCTCTCTACAAAAGCCGAAGCTTTTCAAGTGCCTCTATTTTACACGGCACTCATGCAGCAGTCAAGACTTTTTGCCCAGTGCTGCGGTCATAACATCAAAGGCGTGTTCGATGACAGTATCCAGCACCTCGTCGGTGATGGCCCAACGGATAGCCGCCGGGCACTTGGTGCGGAGAGCAGCGAACACCTGCTTCTTCTTTTTGGCACCCTGACCGCTGCCCATGATGGACAGCTCGGCCTTTTTGACCAGTTCCAGAGCCAGATCCTTGACGGTGGCCTTGTAGCCAAGCCGGATACCGCCGATTGCCAGTGCGATAAAGCCCGCCAGCATCAAGACGATGGCGACGGGAGCGGGAATAAAGTTCAGCATAGCTTCCATGATATTGCCTCCTATAAGCATCAGCGGCGCGGAGAGCTACCCCTGCGCCGTTTTGTCGTGTTGGTTATATCGGATGTTTCACAGGTACTTGGAAGCCCCGGAAATGGCCTGCCAGCTGGAAGGGCCGCAGATGCCGTCCACAGTCAGGCCATGCGCCTCCTGCGCCCTCATCAGGGCGTTCTCGGTGACCTCGCCGAACAGGCCATCAGCCTTCAGCTTCAGGAGCTTCTGAAGCATAATGGTGGCACTGCGGTTTGCAGGCCCAGTGCAGCCCCGTCGGATGGTGGGAAGCACGAATTTGTTGTAGGTCGTGCTGGGGTACTTTCCCGGCGTGGTGCAGAGCCACGTCGCTTTCGTGCCACGGGTGTCGGCGTGAACAAAAGCCCCACGGCTGTGCCAGTAGATGCCGATGCCGCCGAACCCCACGGCCTGAGCAAGGATGCCCAGTGCCACCGGGTTGATGCTGCGGTTCTCCGTCCTCCAGTCCGCCGCCATGCCATAGCGGTGCTTGGAGTTCTGGCTTCCGCCCACAGCCGCATTGTGCGTGATGCAGCGGTAGCCGGACGTGATCTTCAGCGGACGGTCTACCTTGTCCCGGAGGAGCTGGAGCTTTTCGGCCAGCTCCATGTCAACCGACTGCTGTCCGCAGCCGCAGGGGCACTCGAACTCAGACTTGGTAAAGTTCTTGGTGAGCGCGGTCTTATCCCCGCGCTGGAACGTAATGATGCTCAACTTGCACACCTCCTAAAAACCGATTTGGGTGAACACATAGCCGAGAAAAGCACCGATAATGGCCGTTACTGCATAGCCGATGGCCTTACGCCACAGCTCTCCATCGCGGCTCTCCAGAGTTTCCAGCCGTTTTCCCTGCTTTTCCTGCTCCCTGACCATGCTCTCCATACTCAGGGCCAGCTTCTCGACCGAAGTGGACAGTGCGCCCATTTTGCTTACGCTTTCCTCCAGCAAGGCGATTCGTCTGTCCTGACGGGCATTTTCCTCTTCGAGCCGACGCTTGAACTCCTCATGCTCGGCTCGCGTAATAGGCTGGTCCATCTGAACCTCCTTCTACATCGTCTAAAGAAAGGAGGCACCAAAACGGCACCCCCTGTGCGATTATTTGACTGGTAACTGGACCAGCGCAGCGATTGCCCGCAGGTCGATAACTGGAGCATCATAAAACGCCCGTGCCCACAGCCAGTGATCATCGGATTCAGGGCGGCGGTACCGCTGGCAGAGTGCCGACGACCAGACCTTATCCCAGCGGGTCTGGTAGGCTGCATCCCGGCGCTCAAGGCACCGCTGGATGCTGTCAACCAGCTTCCCCCGCAGGTCACCAGCACCGTCGTCGTCCTGCACGAAGTAGTCCAGAGCGTTCTGGCTGCTCACAGTGCATACACGCTTATTCTGGTGTATAAGAAAACCGCCCTGATTACTCAGGACGGTTCCATAAGGGATGTTCACACGCCCGTCAATCCCGACGAAGCGGGCCCGACGGCGGGCGATAAAGCGTTCATGCTCCATAGGTTAGACCTGCTCTTTCTTCTCGGCGAGCATACCGGTCAGCTCGGCGTAGTGTTCGTCGGTCAGCTTGCCGGCGGCGTAGAAAATATCGATCTTCTCCGCCAGACCATCGGTACTGCCGCGCTCGATCATGCGCTTGCATGTGCGATACAGAACCAGCTCAGTTGCTTTACTCATTGCCTTTTCCTCCTATCAGGTATTCTCAGTGTCATCCGTATCGGAGACATTCAACTCCAGAAGGGTCAGGCGATAAGCCTGATCCACGTTCATCTCGTCGGCATCCTCGATGGCAGCTTTCGCCTCCATAATCCAGCCACCAATGTCGGTCGGCTCCAGAATGACGCTCTCTGCATCATCCAGAGGCTTCCGACCAAACAGGTGGTACGGAGTGCCGGCATAAGAAATGCCCGAAGCATCAGGCTCCGGGCAGAGGATATAACAGCCGTTGTCGGCTTTTTTGATGTAGGTCACGTCCTCGGTCAAGGCAAGGACGGTGCCATCACTGGCTTTGATGATTTTGTTGAACAAGGCACTCTACCTCCAAAAATTGCATAGCAAAGCCGCCGCAGACGCAGCAGCCGCCCATGGTCATCAAAATTTTTATAGTAGGCTTCTTGGCAGTTCATATACTGCGCTACCTCCTGCAGGGTACGTTTCCCGGCCAGCCATTCACGGTGGAACAGCTTCAGTTTCCTCCGTGCGCGTATCACGCCGTCACGGCTACCATTGACTTTGATTTTCCCGGTCTCGGTCAAGGTAAAACGAGCCTTGCACCAGCGGAAAGGCTTTGTCAGAGGGATAATCTTGCATTTCTTCTTGTTGACCGGGATGCCGCGGATTTCAAACTGGCGCACGATAGCGCGGCCCAGCTTTTTCAGATCTTCGATATCCGGGAGAATGATGCAGTAATCATCCATGTAGTGTCCGGCGCTATGCGTGGACATCTGGCATTTGATCCAGTTGTCCACAGCACTGGGCATTGCCGCCATTTCTTGTTGGCTCGGCTCAACGCCCAGCGGCATCCCACGGCCCGGAAATTCGCCGGGAGCAGTATCAATAATGGTATCTGCTATCCGCCGAAAATCAGGGTTCAGGATATACCGCTGGTGCCGCTGATAGATGATAGAATGGGGTGCATAAGGAAAGAACTTCTTCAGGTCGAGCAGCAACACCCCGCCCGCACGGCCATACTTGCGGTAATGCCGTGCCAGCTGCTGTTTGATGCGCTTGATCTGCCAGTGCAGTCCCTTACCAATCCGGCTTGCACCGTTGTCATAGATCATGCTGGGGTCGTAAAGCGGCTCCAACACTTCCTTGCTGATGACCTTGTGGATTTGTCGGTCTGTAATATGAGGAGCGTCAATCCCACGAATCTTGCCGCGTTCGCAGACCGTGAAATGAACGTATTTCTTAGGCCGCCACCTTTTTGCCAAAATAAGCCGCCGCTGCTTCGCTGTGTGGGAAAACAGATGCCGCTCAAAGTTCTGCGTGCTCTGCTTCCAGCGTACACCGTTGCAGCATTTCCGGCCGTATTTGAACATCGTGTGGTAACTGAATACTTCTCCCAACGAACCGAGGGCGGCACAACGAGCTTCCTGTCTGGCTCGGCGTGCTGCCCGGCGGCGCTGGTATCGTGCTTCATGGCGCTCCTGACTTGTCATAAAAGTATTCGCTCCTCGTACAGATGAATTGTAGGGCATCGTCTAATCTGCTTTATGCCGGCACATGAAACGCGGTAAGATGCATCCCGCGCCATGCAAGAAGCGTCCGTGTCAGCATATCGAAAAGCAGTTTTAGAGGTTTGACCCTCAGGGAAGTACCTCTCCTTTTGCTATGGTCGTCTTTCACCTATGGCTACTCCATGTGACCAAGCATTGCAAAATCCGGGCACAACACCATACGCATTGTTAGCGTTGTTATAGTCCAACGACCCCGACGACGAAACCGCGCAGAAGTAGTTGTTGTTGTTGTTGATGTTGTTGTAGTTCGGCGACCGCAGCCACCAGACCGCCGCCGCAGGAATTGACAGAGATACACCCACTTAAAAATCAGGCTTTCCGATTGACCGTTCCGATCATGCCTTGCAGCAGGTCGTTTTCCTTGTCAATCAGCTCACCCAACTTTTGAGCCATTTTGTCCAGTCTTTCAGTTGCTTTCTTCGCATCGACACTTTTCCCTGAAGGAGTTGTGAAACATCCCTGCGGGTTCTGGGTCATGATGAGATAGCAGTGAGTCAACCGAACATCCAGCGCCATCAGAGATGCCCGCGCTTCCAGAAGATGTGCTTTACGAAGCTGGCGCCGCTGATCGTCGGAGGGATAGATGCTGTTTGCCTTTTCGGCATGGTCTATCACCTCACCCGCCAGCTTTGCAACCGGTTCTGCAATCAATCTGGAATACCTTGCGGAAATGCGGGTCAGGAAGTTTATCGTTTCAATGTAAATCGCATTGGCGACATTCACATACTCCGCCTTGCTTTCTGTGCGCTTGGATTTCAAAACTGACATGATACTTTAGTCTCCTTCGGGGTCATCGAGATCGATTTCCCCTTGCTCTCGCTCAACTTCTTCCAAATGCTTGAGCAGCACATACTCTATGTAGTTCGTGATGGACCGATGCTCTTTTGTTGCTAGAACACCGATCTTATCAAAAACTTCATCGGACAGGCGCAGTGTAAAGACGCGCTTGTTAGTTGCCATACAATACCTCCTAACAAACAGGTTTTGAAAGTATTGTATAGCGTTTTTCGTGCCGTGTATGCACTCATAAGACAGTTGAGTGATAGCACTTTCAGTATCTTTTTTCAAAAAATCGCGCGGGGCGCTGACGCGCCCTTTGAATTTTTTGAGGAAAGTTTGCTGTTTTCCGCCCACTTCCGTGGGCTTGAGTAAGTCGAGAATCCCTGCGGGGGATTAGACAACAAAGCCGGGCACAACACCATACGCATAGTTAGCGCCGTTAAAGTCCAACGACCCCGACGACGAAACCGCGCAGAAGTAGTAGTAGTAGTTGGAGATCGGCGACCGCAGCCACCAGACCGCCGCCGTTCCGGTGGCGGAATGTTTATTGGCAACTTTGCTGTTACCCGCTTTGAAGTAATCGTACTGTGCCTGATAGTTCGGCTCCGCATCATTACAATACTGGTGCGTTGCAAAAACCTCATACTCGGACAGCAGGAACAGATAATCCGTGGTAGAGGACACATTGCTGGCGGTATTGCCGCCGCCATTATTATCCGTATACTTCGTGCAGGACTTCATCACTGCCCGCAGATCAGAGGGAAGTGCGGCCATCAGCGTGTTCGCGGTCGGGCTGGTGGGAGAGCTTGCGCTCCCCAGTACCTTGCTTCGCATCTGACTGCTTCCCCAGCCGCCAGAGTTCGTGTTGCTGGTGTTCATCGTGAATGCGCCAGACGTGGAAGTCGTGCTGCCGTAGCTGCTATCCACCAGACCAACAAACTTGCCGCTGATCTTGCCCAACAGGAAGTGGATGCGGTTGCTGCCCTCCTTGCCGGAATTGTGGTTGAAACCGATGATAAAGGCATCAACTTTCAAGCTGGAGATTGTAGTTGCACCCACCTTGCCATTGATGGTTACACTCTTAGTGTCGCCCACAGACCACCAGTTCTTCGCCTTGCCCTCATCGGACACCTTGCGGATAACTTTCCACTCGTTCTTCTCCAGAACGGCGTTGATGTAGGTCAGCGTCAAAGCATAATTCTTGTACTCGGTGGCGGCAACCGTGGCGTTGGTCGAGTCGGTGCCCAGCGTTGCAGTGATAGTCCTTTTTCTCGGATTCTTCTTCCAGCTCCCCACGCTTGCGGGTGGTGCGCCGGAACATTTCAGAATCCCAGTAGAGCAGAACGAGGTAGGCATTGGGTTCTCGCCGCTGGATGCGCTCCCACAGGTCGTTGTCCGTTTCAGCTATCCAACGGAGGCCCTGTGTGCCGCAGTCACCGAAGAATGCGCACAGCCGGAGGGCATTCTTTCGGACACCCGCCTCATAGAGCCTCATGTAGATCTCAGGAAATTCAAGGTTTCGCTCCTTGATGTACAGCCACACATCGGAGTCCTTCCAGTCGTAGATGGGATAGAACTTGCCGCCGCGGGTGATGCGCTCCATTTTGGTGTTGGCAATGCACTTGAAGCGGGTCAGGCTTTCCGCCGTGCGCAGACCGACAAGCTGGATGCCGTCAGAAAACGCCTTGGAGCAGAACGTCTGGTAGTTCATTTCCCCTGCATAGTGGAGGTAGGGACTGTACATGATGGCAAAATCGGGCGGTTTGCGCATCCAGACATCTTCCTTGCCCGGCTCCCACGTTATCCACGATTCGGAGCTGGACAGGTGGTCAATGACGGACACCTGCTTGAACGGCAGGCAAAACCACAAGAATTTTGCGCCGACCGACAGGAAGTTGCGCCGCCAGCGGTATGCTGCATCGACCATCGAGGGGTAAAGCCCCTCCTCGTCGATGAACGTCACCGTCAGCTGCTTGGGGTCCAGCTCACCGGAGAGAATCATTTCATAAACGAGGTTGGCCATGCACAGGCTATCCTTGCCGGAAGAAAAGCTCAGGTAGATTTTGCAGCCGTTGGCGAACACATTTCGGATGCGGATCTTCGCAGCCTGCAACACGTTCAGGTTGCTTTCCACTACTTTCACAGGCATATCAGCTCACCACACTTCGGGCAGCGGATGTACCGGTGCTGCTCTGCGCCGCTGGCCGCCTCAGGAACAGCGGTTTCCGGCTCGGTAGGTGTAGACACCTCCAACACCGGGGAGGGCTGCTGCGGAGGCTCGGAGACGGTGGACACGGGCTGTGGGTCGGGCGGCGCTACCGGATAGGTAGGCGCTGCTGCATAGGGGACGTGTTCCTCATTCTGCTGGCGGTTGATGGACGAAATCTCGCTCTCCGGGAATTCTCCGTAGGAGCCAATCATTTCGTCCGCTTCATCCTCGGTGCTGTTCAGCATTTCCAGCAGATCGGCATCCCAGCCCGGGACATCCACATCACCGTCCAGCTCCTTGACCAGTTCCTCGATGGCATCCACATCAGTGAATCCCAGCTCATAGACCTTGTTGTCGGCCATCATGAGCTTTTTCTTCTGAACATCGGTCAGGCCGACCATGACATAGCAGTCACAGGTTTCCCGGCCCATGCGGAGCAGCGCTTCATACAGACCGTTACCGGCGATGATCTCACCGTCCTCGGCCACGACCAGCGGCTTGACCTGCCCGAACATTTCAATGCTGCGGATGTACTCGGTCAACTGCTTCTCGGAATGCCGGCGGATGTTGTGGGCGGGCTTGTGCAGCTCGGACAGCTTCTTTACCGTGATTTTCATCGTGCATCCTCCTTTCGGTCAGAAACGAGGTGCAGGACCACGGAGGCCAGCAGCACAAAGATGATGATGTACACCCGAAGCTCGCTCATCAGCGTCCAGATGCCCATGACACCCAGCGGGATCACGAGCTGCCACGAGGTAACAGTGAGCACGTCAATGAGAAAGCCGATGTTCTCACCGAACACCAGATACTCCGAATAGAGGTAGGTGGACAGCGAGGACAGCGCAATGATGGTGATCAGGATAGCCTTGAGCGTGTTCAGCAGTGGGCTGAAATTGACCCATGTGAGCAGCGCAGCCAGCACCATGTAGACACCGAACATCACGCCAGCCAGCACAAAGGACTTTTTCATGTTGCCGTGCTGGGTGCCATCTTCATTTTTGTCGTTGTAGGAGAACAGCGAGTAGTAGTACGGATAAGTGAACGGGCCGGGCAGCAGCAGGAAGCCTTTGTAGAGGCCCGTCTGGATACCGGCAGCAGTCAGGCCGGGGTCGATGTTGACGAATGCACCGTGGGTGTATACCAGCGCGGCAATGACAACGACTGCCAGCAGACCGTAAACAACCACCCATGAAAAGCCATCAGACAGGACGTTCCGAATCATGCCCTCTTTCAGAAGCATAAACAGGAACACAAGGCAGGTGCCGTAGACAATCAATGTGCCTCCGGTGGTGCCGATCGGCGTGTCGCCGAAGATCTCATAGATGCCGGACATCTGCGTCCATGTCTGGAACACGGTCAAAAAGCCGATGAAGTAGAACATCACCTTGCTCTGCATGATGCGCCGGACGGTCGGGATGTACTCCGCAAACAGACCGAAGAAGATACAGGCCAGCGAGTTGAAAACCGCCCAGATGATAGCCGCAGCAGCGCCGTTGTTGATGGCCAGCGTGCGGAAGTTCATCAGGGAGCCGACTCCTGCCCATGATGCAACGATGGAACAGGCGTAGAAAATGGTGGGGTTTGCCTTGAATTTTGCCTTGATTTTCTGATACATGGAAAATCTCCTTCTTTGTGACTGGGCACGGCGAAATGCCCAGCTGCAGCACCTCGGCTTTTCGGGGTGCTACGGTGATGCCGCACGCAAAGGAGCAACGTGCGGCCCGGAATCCTCCTTTCAGGCAATAAAATAGCGGCACCCACCGGGAATGGTGAGCACCGCTTGGCTTGATTTGAATTTTGCATCCTAATCATATCACTCGGAGCGTCCGTTGTCATCTGAATCCATCGGTAATCTTCGGAATCTATCCGAAACCATCCGACAACGTCCGACAGCGAGTGAAACAATCCCCCTTTGATTCTCAACGATTTCCACTTTGAATTCAACTTTTCAGGGGGCAAAAGTTAAATTCATTTCAATTTTGAGCTGATTTTGATGAAATTTCTGATTTGAATTTCAGTTTTTGGGCAAAAATAAAAAGCCCTGCAAACGCAGGGCTTATCGGTCAGTTTTTGTTGAGGTAGTTGTACGCCATCCGGCTGACCCCATCTTCGGTATATCCTTTTCCCAGAACTCCGGCAACTTCGGCCCATGAGTAGCAGCGGATAAACCGCAGTCTGAAAACCAGATACATCCGGGCATCCACAATGCTCTTGCAGTAGGCCTCGACTTTGGGCTTTTCCTGTGCTGCCAGTTCTTCCAGCCAGCGGATACGCTCGTCCATGTCGGCCAGCTCTACGGCCAGATCTCCGACTTTATCCCGAACACCCGGCGTGTGGGGCATCCCGGTCAGTTGTGGGGAGGCGGGAGTGATTCTTTGCCGCAGTCTCTCCAAGGCTTCACGGTCTTTTTCGAGGGTCATTTGGATGTCATAGTACTTGGACAATTCCTGTAATGTCACAACCTACCTCCGTCATAATTCAGCTACCGTCTTTCGGCGGCGCCTCTATTATTTTATCACATTTTGCTGTCGGAAGGTAGACCGGAAGTCCACAAATTATGTGGTCTGCACCAATTTTGCACAGGCCGGGCACAGTATATGTCTGGCCCTGGGCATCAGTGCGCTGGATGGACGGTTCAAGGGGTATGTAGTTCTCACAGGACAAGCAACTCATTTTTTCCCGCCCCCATCATCCTCATGATATTTAACGCCGGACAATGCCGGAATCAAAAAGAACCAAAGCGCTCTCAGATCTCCTGTGACGTGGATTGCGGTTGACACCGCCAACCCCACTGAAATCCACTCCGCTGCATAGATAAGCGCAACCCATTTCATTCAGGCACCTCCTGTCTGCCGTTGCCAAAACTCCGGGCAAATACCGCCCGTTGGATAAAGTCCACATCCTCTGCAATAGACCGTACCGATGAATTATCAGAGCGGATTTCAAAGGAGCGGAGAATGAAGTGCTTCAAAGTGTCCAGACTGTAACCTGCGATCGACTTCCCGAAGAATGCGGTAAGGATTTCAATAATGGTTTCCTCATGCCGGGCGAACTCGCATCCATAGACTTTGTGTTCAGGAATAAAAGACACCCAGTAGGTAAACCGAGACTTATCGTGACCAGCTTTCAGGTCAAGGCAGCGGGTTTCGGTTTGCAAGTAGCGGACTGCTCTATCCGTTATCTGTTTTAGCTCCTTTTCTCCAATGGTGCAGCCGTCCGGGAAAAGTTCTTCCATGAATTGGAGAAAAAGCTGTTCGCCATTGGCACAATCGAACACGTCATGCCATGTGGCAGCCCATTCGGACATTGCTTCTCTTTTTTCAAAGAGAATTGTGCAGGCCAGTCTGACAAAGTTGGCCGGAGATTCAACCATGAAATGCAGTCGTTCCGTTGTCATATTCAGCCTCCATACACGCTTTCTTGCAAGCCTCGCATTTCTTGTACGGCTGCTCAAGCCAGCAGTCGAACAGCAAGCATTTGGGCTTTCTGTATTCCGGCGGAGCCTTTCGTCCATGGGTTTGAGTACGAAACGTATGGTACTTGCACACCTCTTTGCCCCAAAAATCTCCGCCGAATTCGCAACTTTCACGACCCGGCGAAACCTCATGCTTAACTGTGATGGTTTTCATTTTTTCACCTCCGGCGGCTCCAGCAGCGGAGCCCACAGCTTCACATGCCCGTAGTGGCCATCCTCTGCACGGTGGCCATCCTCAATGTGCCACGTCCCGTTTTCGACCCAGCCTTTCATGGTGTGGCCGCTCTCGCAGCACACCCATACGATGTCGCTTATCACGGCGCAGTGCTTTTCGCCGGCGCATTCCCAGCTTTCTTCATGGGCGATTGGCGGGTTCTTGGCATCATGCCATGACATCTGGCGCACAAAGTCAACGACCATCTGGCTGGCCTCGTGCAGGGCTTTGGCAGCAGCGTCTTTGCCTTTGAAGCCGTTGTAATATTCAATCTCGGCCAGAGCGTCCAAATCCGTTGCCGGGTCGATGAGGCGGCAGGCTTCCTCAAGGGTCATTCGATGTACCTCCGCTTGTCCTTGTCCCAGTGCAACGTGATGGGATTGCCGCACTTGCAGGGGATGGTGATTTCCAAATCCTCGATGTTGGTCTGGCCTTTGGCGTGCAGCCCGCAGCACCCACACTCAAACTCATAGTGGGCAAGCCCACGTTCAAGCGAGATCGTGGCCTCGCAGCGGCAGCCGATGGACATCTGCGAAACGTGGAGGTATGCACCGAACTCCTTACCGCAGCAGGGGCAGCGCAGCCGCAGCAGCCCCCGTGCGCCGACTTCCGGCGGGCGGTTATTCCTGTTCTTCCTCATGGGAGGCTCCTTTCTGTGTCTGGAAATGAATCACTTCACGGAAAAGCAATTCGTTTTTCTGCTCTGATTCGGCCATGAAGTTGATATACTCCCGGAACAGAGCACGGTCATGCTGCTGGCGGCTGGTTTCGCCCAGCAGCGCCCCGATGGACACGCCAACGGCCAGTAGCGCAATGTTGATGAAAAACTGGTCAGGCATCGGTATCACCCAGCACTTTCTCGATGAGGTCAAAGACCATTTCCCGGTCTTCGGTGCTCAGAAAGTCGGCAGCCACAATTTCAAATTTGAGGCGGTCTGCATATTCTTTTAAGTCGTCCATGGGTTACTCCTTTCCCAGTGCGGCGAGGATCTCGTTGCCCTTGTCCAGCAGTTCATCCCGCCGCTTTTTCTGCTCAGCCTCCAGCTTTTCCATTTCAGCCTGATACTTTTTCAGCGTTCCCGGCCGGAAATGCTTAGTCTGGCCCAGCTTGATTTTTGCGGCGATGGCCTTATGCCTCTGGATGGTCTGGCGCAGCTCGGTGTCCGTGGTCAGAATTTGGTAGCGATGGTGGCAGCCAGGGCAGGTGAAATACTGCACCATGTAGTCGCCGCTCCATGTGGCGCGGATGCCGGCGGTCTGGATGCTGAACGGCGTACCGCAGCGGTCACACTTTACAAGGTCGGTCATTCGCCATACTCCTTTCTGCACAGCTGGAACGCATTGCAGTGGTCATCGCAAGTTTTGCAGCACTTGTCGCATTCAGGGTGAGCAGCTTTGCACTTATCGCAGGGCGTGTCAGCCTGGCTGCCGGAACCATACACCGCAAAAAGCTGGTGGGTGCCGTCTTGCAAAGCCTTTTCATCATCGGCCATTTCGTAACCGAGTGCAGCGAGCAGTTCATAGGTGCTGTCAAGGTCATCATTTTTGCGGTGAACGAACTTGCTCGCGCCTGTCGGCCCGTTCCATTCCGTGCTCCAATAACCCTCACGACTGCTGTCCGTTGCATCAAAAGCAACCGCCAGTAGAATCTTCTCCGGCTCGGTATCGTAAGCATTGAACATTTTCAGGGCATCTTCCAGTTCCGTGTCTTCCCGAATCTGCTCATCCAGACCGATGCCGAGCAGCTGCAACACATTTTCGTCGTCCTCCATGTGCCGATATTCGGTCAGAACCGGGGTGGAATAAGCCAAGATTTCCGGCAGGTGCTTTCTGCACTCTGCGGGAGTCAGGTTTTTCACGAAGTCCCAGCGCAGCTCATACATGAGCTTCGTGACGGCGGCAAACTGTTCTCTCGCAAGCTTCTCGGTGGCTCTTGCGGCTTCTCTCGCTGAGTTGCTGGCATCCTCGGCATCCGTATCGCGAGGTTTATACAGGTCAATCTGATTTTCACTGACCTTATAGACATAAGCAACCTTGTCGGCATCTTCCGGCATGATGACTTCCTTTTTTGTGCCCCATTTGCCATACGCATTTACGTGTTCGTGTGTCTGGTAGGTGGCCTGCGGATCTTCCACGGCGAATTTTTTGAGCTGCTCAATCCATTCGGCCTTTTGGTGCTGCCATTTTTGCTGTTCCAACGCATCCTGCATAGCCCTGTTGAAGTTCTGGGTGCCGAGGGTCTCCAACACCCGGTTTCTGGCTTCCAAGTCCTCGATTTTGTCCAGCTGGGCGAAGTCAGACAGGGTTGCACCGCGCTTTTCGGCTTTCTTGAAGCTGTCGTGGTTCAGTTCCAGCAGCTTGATACGCCGCCGAACGGTGGACTGTGAGAAGCCGGATTTGTCGGAGATCTGCTCCACGGTCTGCCCAAAGTCCATCATCATCTGGAAGCCCTGAGCCTGTTCGTAGACGGTTAGGTCTGACCGCTGCATATTCTCCACCATCATGGTCTGCATCTGCTCCCGCTCATCCATCTCAACGATGGCGCAGGGCAGCTCGTAAATCCCGGCCTGCTGCGCTGCCGCTGCCCGGCGATGGCCGATGATGATGGTGTAGTCGTCACCCACCCACATAACCTTGGGAGCCCATGCTGCTGCTGCGGCGGCTGCATCGCCGCCCTCGTCAACGCACTTGCTGATGTACTCCCGGCTGCTGAGGTAGTGGCCGGGAATAACCGTCAGGTTCTGGTACACGCCGTTTTCCTTGATGCTGGCCGCCAACTCGGACAGGTCGCCCAGCTCCTTGCGGGGGTTATCCGGGTGCGGGTGAAGCTGCCGGATAGGGATATAAGTAATGTCTGCCATAGGGGTTACTCCTTTCTTGATTCAGGTTAGAAAAACGTGAGCTGCCCGGTTTTGGTTTCGTTAAGAGGCTCATTTTCCGGGGCTTTAGGCTCATTTTTGATAGATTTTTGCAAATTTGCGGGTTTAATATCGGTTTTTTCGATTTTTGCAGGTTCGCCTTTCGGCTCAAACAGCAGGTTCATCTGCGCTATCTGGCGGCGCATATACCACACATCGGTTGAGAAAAGCGGCATATACCAGATGCGGTTTTGTGGTCCTGCGGGCAGCAATCCGCGGCTGTCGTAGGCCGTTGCCGGGTTCACGAGTGTGTCACCGATGACTACATATCCAGCGCAGCCCATGAAGCTGCACTGGATGTAGCACATCAGCCCAACGATAAAGTCAATGTCTTGGGCTATGACAAGGACTTTGTTGTGGTAGCAGATATTCCGTCTTTTGCAGACGTTCAAAAAGGCAAGCAGCGTGGCGCCAGCTCCACAGGCCGGGTCAGATACCGAGATAAAGCCCTCCATGTCCGGGTGCAGCTTCGGGTCAAACATGATCTCGGCCATGCAGCGGCACACATCGTAGGGGGTGAAGAACTGCCCGGCGTGGTCATTGCCCAGCTCACACATCATGTACAAGGAGCCGAGGAAATCTTGGTCGGGGTTCTGTTCCATGCCCATGACCACCTCGGCCAGCATTTCGGCCATGCCGTCCCGCTCTTTGGCGGAGTATTTGGAAATGATGGTCTGATACATCTTGGTGCGCTCCGTGGCGTTTACCTTGTCCGTGCTGTTTGAGATCTCAATAGCGGTCAGGGTGACGAAATCCTCCCAAATCTCCCAGCGGCTATGTTTTCCGGTCAGGCCATTGAAGATTTTGAGGAAATTCTTCTGGTGGTCGTCCCGGATGCTGCGCGTTACTGCTGCCTTTGCCATGGATTATTCCTCCTCGCTGTCTGCCTTGGCGAGGTAGTAGCGGCCATCGTAGAAGTCAATCACGCCGGCCGTTTCCAGTTCATCCAGCAGGGCGATGGCCTTTTCTGCGGTCACACCCATCTGCTGTTCCAGCAGGGCCTGCGTGATGCCGTCGTTCTGCCGGGCAATCTCGGTGGCCTTTGCCAGCTCGTCCTCTGCGGGCGCTTCGGCCTCGGCATCGTCTGCATCATCGGTATCATCCTCGATTTCTTCCAGCTTTTCGGCATCCGGGGGCAGGTCGGGAGCCTTTTCCTCAGGCTCCTTTGCAGCGGTTTCAGGGATTTCCGGCATCTTCCCGCCGATGGCTTTCAGTCGGCCGCTCTCGATCAGTTCCCGGAAGAAGAACTGGCAGTAGTAGGAGTGCATATTCTTGAAGATGTTCTTGATTTTGCCGAACAGGGCATCCTCAATGGTGAAGGTCTTGCTCATGCGGTAGACCAGCACACCATCCTTCATGGTGAACAGGAGGTAGGCATCCGGGGAGATGTAGCTGTCCTCGCTGGCGGTTTCCAGCATGGACATCTGTTCGCCCACACCCTTGATGGGGCGGATAATCAGCTTGATGGGGTAGCTGTTCTTGATGAACGTGTAGGTCAGGTCGTGCGCCTCGCAGATGTTCTTCAGCTTGGTGCGCTGGGCGGCGAACTTAGAGGCTTCGTTTTCGTAGCTATCCATGGTATGTGCTCCTTTCAAGTAGCAGAAAAATGATAATCGTTCTCTCGGTTTTCAATGGCGGTCAGACCCACAGCGTAGGCTGCCCACACATCGGCTTTGAAGCCGTAAAAGAAATCCGGGTTCTTTTTTGTTCCGCGGCCATTTTTGAGGTCGTGGTCTGCGAATCGGTCAATCAGTGCCCGCCGGATGGCGGCATCATTGGCGCGGCTGTTGTGGCAGATGTGCTGCTTCTCCTCGATGCGGCACAGCAGCCGTACTGGGCAGCAGGCGTTCAGGGCTTGGTAGAAACGGCCGATCCAGAGGACGGTATCGAACACCTCCCGGCCTACCGACATTCCGTAGGAGGCCACCATCTCGATGACCGCCCACCGCCAGCCCTGCTCCGTGGCAGAGGCCAGCTTCCGCAGCAGCTCGGCGTTGTCAACCTTGCCGAATTCCAGCGGGCGCAGGGTGTTGCGGTCGATAACGCAGTAGCCAGACTGGGCATTGCCGGGGTCAATGGCGATAATCGGGCAAGTGCTCACAGGTACGACCTCCCGAACTCCTGCCGGAACTTCTCCTCCGGCCACCCGTAATGCTCCATGGCCTTTCTCTGCGCCCACTTTTTCAAGCGGAGATCTTCGTCATGGTTGCGGTGGATGGCGTTCGGGCCGTTCTGGTGACACCACGGGCAGAGATTCGCCCACAGCCCCAAGCGCTTGCTCTTATCCCGGTAGGGGCCATAAAAGACCTCGTGCCGGGCCGTGTGGTATCGCCCGCAAATCAGGCAGGTGGGCTGCTGGTTGAGGATGCTGGGTGCATAGCCGTTGCTGTCCAGTTTGACTCCATATTCATTCAGTGCCATGCTGCACCTCCTTGTGCTTGCGGTAATACCAGCTCAGCGCCGACTTGCTGGCGTTGATGCCGCACTGGACGCATTTGGTTTTGCCGGGCTGCGCCGGCACTTTTCCACAGGCAACGCACAAGCCACGGGACTTGAGTTGCTCATACCGCTTCTGGGCGGAGGTTTTCTGTTTAGGTGTCCGCATCAGCGTCACCTCCTGCTGTGACAATCCAAACCCGGTGAGAACCCCATCCAGACCAGCTCAGAGCCTCTGCATGGGTGTTCACCGCCACGTCCAACTTGTTACCTACCACAGCACTCCCGGTGTCCTGAACGACCCGGAGACCTACACCCTCGATATAGACCACCGTGCCGTAGGGCAGGATGCTGGTGTCAGCTGCCACGGTCACGCCCGGCTGCACCTTTGCGCCGCTGGATGTAATTCCGTGTCCCTCGCCGCAGATGTGGGCGTATTCTTCGGCACAATAGGCCGTGCAGCTGAACGACCCGGCGTATGTAAGAGTCAAATCGATCTGGGCGTTCAGCTCTGCGGTCAGGTTATCTACCTCGGTCTGAAGCCGGCCGACATTTTCCTCCGCGTCAATCGCCCGCATCTGCCAGTTCTGGAAGCGGCTGGCGTAGATGTCCCGCTCGATTTCCAGCTCGTCTACTCGCCGGGAGTAGGCCGTGCTTGCGAGGATGCAGCCAACCATTGCGCACGAAACGCCCACAATCAGGCTGTGAAAAGGACTTTTCCGCCTCATGCCGTGCCACCTCCAATCTGCGCCGGAGCTGCCCCACCGGGCAGGGCCGGGGGCTGCAAGCTCTCGATGGGGGCGTCGGCCACGGTCCGGTCGAACCCCGGCCGGACGAACTGCCGCAGATCTGCTGTGCTCCGGCTGGAAAAAATGTCGCTCAAATCTTCCGGGGAGCCAGCCCACCGCTGTACTGCCACCGGGAGAGCCGCAAAGATTTCAGTATTGCGGCGCTTCAAATCGTCGCGGTTCAGCTTGCCATCAGCCGTAATCAGGCCACCGATGTGCATATAGTAAAGGTTTGCTTCGATTTTCCGTGCGGCCACAGCAGCGTCGTTCCAGAGGTCGTTCGCCGTTGGACGCCCAACATCCTGAATCTTGCGGATTTCCGCACACCAGTCCACAAGGAGCTGGTTCTGATAGCGGCAGACCGTCAGCGCTTTTACAAGAGCCGCCGAAACCACATCGTCCGGGATTTCTTTCAGTGCAGCGGCGTAGACTTCCGCTCGTGCTGTACGCTCATCGGTCGAGAGTTCCTTCCCGAAATACCGCTCAATGCGCAGCATTGAGCTTTTCAAACATTCAACTGTCATTTGAGCCTCCAAAAATAAAATCGTAGTCCTCGGCGGCGGACCGCTTCGGCTGCTGGTCTGCTGCTGGTTTGCGCCGCTCGTCACGGGACTGCACGTCACCAAGGGTTCTCACACCCTCGTTTTTCCATACTTTCAGGATGCCGTTGACGTAGGACCATTTGCGAACCCCGGCCAGAGCGGCCTTTTTGATGGCCAGCAAGATGAGGTCGTCCGTGAAAATCTCCCGCCAGCCCAGCAGGTCTTCCCGCGCTGCTGGTGGGAAACCTCCGAGATTGTCCTCGAAAGAGCGGATGATCTCAGCCAGCCCAGCATCGACGGTCGGACTACCGTTATCTCTTACTCTTTCTCTGTTCTCTATATCTTTCTCTTTATCTATCTCTATCTCTTTCTCTGTATGGACATTGTCCACATTGTTGTCCTCGTTGCTGTCTGCACACTTTGGGGGAAGTTGTCTGCGGCGGTTTTCACGCTGAAGGCGCTTCTGCGCAGAGTAGTCTGTTTCACTGCCGACAATGTCTGAGTAGTTGGCCAAAACGAGAACACCATCTTTGTCCTCATAAATTAGACCGATTTGCTTATAGACTTCCAAAGCAACACGGACAGTTGCCAACGAGAACCATTTGCATTCGCGCTGAATTTTTTCTACATCATAAGGAATAATCATATCCCCGATTTGGAAAGCCAGTCGGCCGCCAGTGTTGATGGTTTTGAGACAGAGCATTTGATAAAGGACAACATAGTTGGCACCATCGGGCTGCCCCATGAGGTAATCGATCATGTCCGACGACATAAACGAGTCCTTGAGCTTAATCCAGTAATACCGTTTTCCAGTTGCCATTATCAGCCCCCCTTAGAACGGCAGGTCGTCGCTGTCATCGATGACCGAGAAATCGTCAGGGTCGCCCTGCGAGTAGCTGGGCTGCTGCCCGCCGGGGGCACTCTGCTGCCATTGCTGCCGCTGGTTCTGGGTGGCGAAGCCCATCTGCTGCGGCTGCTGGTTCTGATAGGACGGCTGCTGGTAGGACTGCTGGTAGCCCGGAGGCGGTGCCTCGCCGCCATCATCAACACGCTGCTCCGTCTTTGGGCCGCAGAAGTGAATTTTCTGCACCACGAACTCGGTGGCGGTGCGCTTCTGGCCGTTCCTGTCCTCATAAGACCGGGTCTGGCACTGGCACTCCACAAGAGCCGTGCTGCCCTTGCGGAAATACTGGCAAACGAACTCTGCCGTTTTACGCCATGCCACGAAATTCAGCCAATCGGTAGCCCGCCGGCCATCCTGACCGACATTGTCCCGGTCAACGGCCATGCGAAAGCTGGCGACTGTCAGGCCGCTCTGTGTGGTCCGCATTTCAGGATCGGCAGCTAAGCGGCCCTGAAATATGCAATTATTCAGCATGCGCGTCCTCCTGCCTGACGTTGCAAAATGCGTTCCGCATCTCCTGCACGAAAGTGCCAGTGCCGTAAGCATCACCGTTGGCGTTCTTCTGGTAGATGATGGCGAGCTCGGTCTGTGCCCGAAGCAAGTCCTTGTACTCCTCAACCGGGATAGCGATGGTCTGGACGTTCAAATCTTCCATAACCGGTTCCTTTCTTCTCGCATGATGCGGACCACCTTGCGGCACTGGTCCACATCGAACATTCCAATATGCGTAAATTCAATCGGGGTGCCCATCTTCTCGGACAGCCAGCGGTAGGCCTCATTCCGGCGGCCACGGTAGGGACCGTATTTCCAGAGCGGGTCAAATGCTGCATGAGCTGCCTTTTTCCAGTTGCGCAACTCCGAATTTGCCAAGCGGCCAAGGGGTTTGTCAGACCCCTTGTGTACGCCGACATAGGCACCGCAGCGAGGGCAGAGGTAAATCATGCCGAAGCTGTGGCCGTGGTAAACCACCGAACTGTCTACGAAGTCTGCGGGCGTTCCGCAGTAGTCGCAGATGACGATTCGGCCTTTCATCGTGACCATTCCTCCTTGTACCGGGCCAACTGCTCCGGGGTATCCGTCTCGATACCCAGAGCCTTGGCTTCATCAATCGCACCGTCAATCAGGTGTGAAAATTCTTTCGTGTCCATCTTGCTGGTGTCCTTGTAAACCAAGTAGCAGTTGAACCATTTTCCGTCCTCTTCCCGCACATCAAAGCAGCGGGTGTATTTGTAGAGGTCGTGAACATCCACGCTGACCGGAAGTTTGAAGCCCACGGTGCAGCCATCCTTATCTCTCGCAACCGTTCCGTAGGCCACAACCAGCCGCTCTTTCACAAGGTCGTCCGATTCGCCAGTTTCGGCGGCAATCTTGTTGACCAGAACATGGAAGTAGGCGTTTGCACTGTGGCTGCGCTTGTTGCGGTGCTTCTTGATTTCAATGTCCAGCAGCGGCTCCTGATTCAGCTTGTCCCACAGACTTCGGAAATCAGAATCAACTTCCAGCGTGATACGCTGCTTGCGGTTCAAACTGAAACTCATATCGACCAGCCGCCCGGTCATAAGGCTTTCCAGTGCTCCTTGAACACGTTCATCAGGCCGAAAGCATCCAACCAGTCGAAGAAGTCCGAAATGATGGGGCAAATATCCGGCGTTTCATCCCTGCGGTAGCACTCCGTCCAAACGTCCATGCCGTTGCTGACGAGGTAGGAAAACGTCTGCGCTTCCGGGATGAGCAGCATATAGGTTGGGTGCTGGGTGCTGGAATAGAACTTTCCGCGCTCGTAGCCCTTGCTGAATTTGATGTCGTAGATGGTGCCAGCTTTCAGGGCATCGAGGCGGCCATACAGAACCACATCCATGCCCCGCACCTGAATCGTCCGACGGGCTTTGAACTGTAGCTGCCCGCCCTTGATGATGGCGGCGATCTGCCCAGCAGCCCAGTTCCACGGATTGTTGGGGTCATCGTGGCCATTGACAATGGCGGTCACGAGGTTCTCAAAGTCGATGCCGTTCTGCATGGCCTCCGTCCGGGGCGTAGGCTCTCGGCGCAGTACCAGCATGAACTCCGCCAGCGGGTCGCCCTCGGTGGTCAAATCCTCGTAAGGATTCTCCCGAATGAGATGCAGCCACGAGGACAGCAGCGAGTGAGTGACGAGGTATGCAGCCATTACTGTGCCTCCTCTGCGGGCTTGTACTGGGCGGAATTCGGGTCGAACGTCAGGCCGAGGGCTGCGATTTTGGCTTTCCACTGGGCGTTCAGTTCCCGGCTGGAAGTCAGGTGATGGTGCAGAGCCTTGAACGGCTGCATGGCGGCGTTGGCGGTATTTGCATCCTTGATGCCGGCAATAATCTTGCTGCCATCCCGCATAACCTGTTCGTACGCCTCGTTTTCCTTGGCGTTTGCAGCCACTTCCTCGGCGGCCTTGCTGTTATATTCCTCGAACAGCTTGGTCAGGAAGTCATTCTGACTGCCGGGGCCAAGGGCGGGAATCTTATAAACGCCGTGGATGCCGCGGGTGCCCTTGGCGAAATACCGCTCACAGTTGGAGAAGCCGATGGTGCGGTCGTTGCCGTACATCTCCACGAAACCGCCCAGATCCATGGGCTCCCAGACGTTGTTCTTGGTCTGACCCTCGACCTTGATGCGGAGGCGGGTGTTGTCGCCGTCCTTTTCCTCGGTGGCATGGAATACGACCACGATGTTCTTCTTCAGCTCATAGAAGCAGTAGTCCATCAGCCGGACGAACTCACGGCCTACGAAACCGTAACCTTTGAGGGACAGGCTGCCATCGCGCTGGCCGTACTTGGGATTCTGCTTGATAGCCCACAGACCCATCAGGGAAATCAGCTTACCGGCGGTATCGAATACTAGCGTCTCGAAGTCGTTGAGGTTCTCCGGCTTCAGGTCGTTCAGGATCTCGTCATAGCTGCGGGGCTGGATGTACGGCATACGGTAGCGAGGCTCGATACGGTCAATGCCGAAATCGCAGTCGATGTGCAGCGGGCGGGGGGCGGACAGGGCCAGCGTGGACTTGCCGATGCCGGGGTAGCCAGCAATGAGCATCCGAATCTTCTTTGCGCCGTCCTGAATGTCGTTGGGATTGCGAATCATAATGTTTACTCCTTTTCAGCTGATAGGTTTACTTGCGAAACATGACGTACTTGCCGGTGGTGCGGTTGACCAGCTCCATGAAGTCCGGGCCATCCCGGACACAGAGGTACAGACGGAAGTCCCAGCCCTGTGCGGAAAGGGCTTCTTTCTGCTTGCGGGTCAGCTTTTTGCCTCTTACTTTCAAAAAATCACCCCCTCCTCGGCCTTGTTGACAGCGATGTTCAGAGTGATGGTCTCCCGGCAGCGGAGGCCGAAGTTGCCGCCCGGGCCGAACATCTTGGTTTTCTCGAACTCCCTTGCGCTGTACACGCTGGAGCAGTTCAGGATATTGGGGATGCGGTCGGGATGCACTGCCCGGAATGCCTGACACGCCATCTGGTAGTTGGGTGCCCAAACCTCCGTCCACCCACCGCAGTACGGCTGGACATCATCGGAACCGTAGGTGAAGTAGAATTTTTCCAGATCCATCATTCGGCCTCGCTTTCGTCCTTGATGCTGATGCCGAGCGCGAAAAGCAAGAGAATCAGGTTGGTTTTATCATCCTCGGTCAGGCTCACAAAATCACGCTCGCCGTCCACAAAGCCCTCGCCGAGAATCACGGCGTTGCCAGCAATGGGCTGACCGTGTTCCGGCGTGCCATAGAGGATGCTGGCAATGTTATTGACGGGGGAGCCTTTCAGCAATCCCTCATCATCTACCACCATGCAGAGGCCTTCCGGCAGATACTTGGGATGAACCACCTCGATGTAGCCGCCGACCTCTTTCTGGAGGTTATCCAGCAGCGGTTCGCCGAAGTCCTTGAGCTGAATCCGATTCTCAGTGTCAAATACCAATCCTTTCATAAAAATCACTCCTTTTCCGGGAAGCACTCGTTGACTTCCCATGCATCTGCGGCCTCTAAGCAGCGGTCGCAGCCAACGATTGTGCCATCATCGGTGCGGTAGATGGTATCGCACCTCTGGTGGCAGAGGGGGCACACAGGAGGCTCAGGGTAGCCAGCTTCTTCGTCAGTCGGATACAGCATCCAGCACCTCCCGGAGCTTGCGCCCCATCCAGCGGCCTACGCCGTCGAACGTGCCGTTGCTGTCCAGCCAGACAAACACGGCCGCAACGACGGCAGTCAAAACAAACTGCGCCGCCGGGGCACGAGCTGCTGCCTGTTCAGCGGTGAGGCCGTACACGGTCATCAGGATCTTAATCACGTCTTGTTCTCCCCTTTCTTTCTTTGTTGGTAGGCCTCCCATGCGGCATCCAGCATGGCTTCTCCGTCCGGCATGGCCATGATTTTGAGGTAGAGCCTCTTGCAGCCCCGCGCCAGCCGGGCGGTATCTTCGGGGCTGATTTCATCCAAGTGGATGTGTGGAACGCTATCCATGTAAACCTCCGCTGTTCAGTTTAACTGAACTTACAGGGCAAAAAAATAGTCTGGGATATCCGACACTTCGATTTTTAGTGCCTGACACGCAGCTTCGATTTCGTCCTGTTTCCAGTCAACCTTACCGTTGAGTTTGAGAGATGTGGTGCGGTCCGACCATCCCATACTCTTGCCAAATGCCCCTCTGGTTCCGAAAATCTCAACGATTCGGCCCAGCAGCTTGTTATAGCTTCTCTGCATCGTTTTCACCTCTTTTCCGTTCGGTTCAGTTTAACTGAACTGTTCACACTTTACCACAACGATTTCTCCTTGTCAATACAAAAATTCACTTTTTTTGAACTTTTTGGCTGGAATACTTGAACTTTTATTTATACCATGATATGATGTAACCATACTGGAGGTGAACCAAATGAAGCCATCAACGACCGCAGAACGTCTGCAAGAAGCTATGAATATCAGAGGTCTGAAACAGGTTGATGTTTTGAGGCTTGCAGAGCCGTACTGCCGCGCTTACGGTGTCAATCTTGGAAAAACCGCTTTGACCCAATATGTTTCAGGGAAAATCGTTCCTCGGCAAGATAAGCTAACCATCTTGGGATTAGCCCTTGATGTTTCAGAGGTATGGCTGATGGGCTACGATGTTCCCATGGAAAGAAAAACTGCGCCCATCCCCATGGAAGAGGATGAGCGCAGTAAAGAGTTCGTCGAACTATTTAATCAGCTCAGCACCGAGCAGAAAAAGGCCGTTCTTTATGTTATGAAAGGCTTTTTAGAAAAGCAATGACACGTTCTTGATCTTCTGCTGACAGATGCAAGAACAGTTCAAGTGCCAGCATGGCGCGAAGCTGCTCTCGGACATCATCGGAATCGATGGAAACGTCCATAATATTCCGCTCCTTTCTGTAAAATTACTGCCAGCAGTTTATCTGATTATACCAGAATAGCACATGGTTTTCAGCCGTTTGTAAAATAATGCCAGAATGCGAGGGATAATTATGTTTTTGACTACAACTGACAACATACAAGGCAAAAATGTAACGGAATATTTGGGTATCGTAGCTTCTGTCATTCTGACCGTTATGCCTGGCGGCAACAAGATGATGGGGAATGCTATCGACAATTTCACGAAACAGGCGCAGGAGGATTTGGAAAGAAAAGCGGCCAAGCTTGGGGCGGATGCCGTTATCGGATTGAAATTTACCACGCAGGGCAACAACTTCATGCTGCTTGGAACGGCTGTGAAGTTAAGCTGATGGGTGTTTCTCTATGAATCTGAAAGAAATCGCATCGCGCTTGCAGGAATTTAAGAGTGTTTGTGTGACCGGGAATCCAGTCATGCTGAGAAATAGAACAGATTTTCTTGATATTATTTCTGCGTATGGCTTGACTATGGACATGAACGTGTCAAAAAAGACAGGTCTTTTGATTGTGTGCAGCGACTCAATGCAAAAGAAAATCGACAGAGCGGATGCCCTGAATATTCCAATCGTTTCGGAGCAGCAATGGTTTGAACTCATGCCGGAACTTGAGGCCGCTGGAATGTGGAACGGAAAGCCAATTTCATTCGCGGATGACGATGGTATCTACCGTTTTGATGTGGGTGGTGATGGATAATGGCAAAAAAGAAGAAGCCCGCCGGGGGCATTGCCGTCATCTATGCCCGCTACTCGTCCCATAACCAAAGGGATGTTTCCATTGAGCAGCAGATCGAGGCGTGCCGGAAGCACGCTGCAGAACTCGGTCTGACCATTATTGCCACCTATGAAGACCGGGCGATCAGCGGTCGCACCGATAACCGCCCAGCATTCCAGCGCTTGATGCACGATGCTGAAAAAGGCAAATTCAGCTATGTGTTGGCGTGGAAGTCCAACCGCATGGGACGGAACATGATGCAGGCAATGGTGAACGAATCCCGCCTGATGGACTGCGGCATAAAAGTCTACTATGCCGAGGAAGATTTTGACGATTCAGCCGCTGGGCGGTTTGCCCTGCGCAGCATGATGAATGTCAATCAGTTCTATTCGGACAACCTCGCTGAAGACGTACGCCGCGGTCTGATGGATAATGCCAACAAGTGCATGGTCAATGGTCGGCAGCCTCTGGGCTACAAGCGGGGTAAGGATGGCAAGGTCGTGGTGGATGAGCCAGCGGCTGCCATCGTCCGGGAGGTCTATACTCGTGTCGCTTCCGGCGAGTTATTCACGGACATTGCCCGTGATCTGAACCGCCGGGGCATAAAAACGGCTGATAAAGGCGAATGGAATAAGAACAGCTTTCACAGGCTATGTTCCAACGAGAAATACCGTGGCATCTACATATACGGCGATGTTCGCATCGAGGGCGGCATCCCGACCATCATTGATGATCCCCTGTGGTACAAGGTACAGGAGGCGCTACGAGTGAAAAAACTGAAAAGGAATGGCCGTCACCGTCCCGGCGATGAGGACTATCTTTTGACCGGAAAACTCCGGTGTGGGAAGTGCGGTGGCTACATGATTGGAATGTCCGGCAGATCAAAGACCGGAGATATCCACTACTATTACGCTTGTCAGAACAGGCGTGTCGGGCGCACCTGTGACAAGAAGAATATCCGCCGGGATGTTATCGAGCCAGCGGTAGCACAGGCCATCAAGGAATACTGTCTGACCGATGATGCCATCGAATGGATTGCCGATAAAACTGTGGAATACTGGGAGAAGGCAGACAGGAATCTCCAGCTTGATTCCATCGAGGGCGATCTGGTAGCAGTGCAGTCGTCTATCTCGAACGTGATGAAAGCCATCGAGATGGGAGTGGTCACAGAAACAACTCGTGACAGGCTCATAGAATTGGAAAAGCAGCGTACCGACTTGAAGTCAAAGCTGGCACTTGCCAAAGAGGAAGTTGTCCATGTTGACCGTAAAAAACTGATTTCCAGCCTGCTGCTTTTCAGAAACGGCGACATCCACGACCGCCAATATCAGGAAGACCTTTTCAAGACATTCCTGATATCCGTGTATGTCTACGATGACGATAACAATGGGCACTTAAAGATTGTATTTAACGCTTTCGGAGATAACAACACCGTTGATTTGCCTATTGATTTTGGTGAAACTGATAATCAATCAGCATTTTCCGATGGAGCGGAAAAGTTCGATTATTCTCTCCATCGGTCAACCAAGAAGCCATCTGATTCATTCAGATGGCTTTTTTGTTTTGCTTTGGGGCCGGTGTGACACAAACTTCTGATTTTTTTCCGGCGGGCGGGGCTATACTGTTCTTTGATGCAACAGGGCAATACGGAAGACAGGAGCCATGCAGAAGATAGGAGCCACGCAAATGAGCATTTGGGATGCATTCGGCAAAGGACGGTACAAGGGCTTTTCCCGGGAGGCGGGGCAGCTGCTGGACAAGGCGGTGGAGCTGGCCGGAGGGCTGGGCTGCAAAAAGGCGGACACCGGCCATCTGCTGTGGGCGATGCTACAATCGGACGGCGGCCCGGCGGCCCGCTTTCTGGCCGGGAAGAACATCTCGGAGCTGGAGGTGCGGCGGCAGCTTTCCGCCGGGCGGAGCGGCACGGCCCTCCGGCTGGCTCGGGGCGACATGGCGGCAGACCTGCGCCGGGCGATGGACTACGCCGTCATCGGGGCACAGAACGCCCACCTGAGCCGGGCCGAGCCGGAGCACCTGCTCTGCGCCATGCTGGAAGACGCCGACTGCGCCGCCGGGGTCATGCTGGCTTCGATGGGCGTCCAGCTCACCGAGGCGGTGCGGGAGTGCCGCCAGCTTTCGGGGCAGTTCATCCTGCCCATCCAGCCCCGGACGTCCCCGCCTCTGCCGCGGGGGAGCCGGGCCAGCGACAAATACTGCCGCGACCTGACCCGCCGGGCGGCGGACGGTGAGCTGGACCCGGTGTTCTGCCGGGAAAAGGAGCTGGACCGGATGGTAGAGATACTATGCCGCCGCCAGAAAAATAACCCCTGCCTCGTGGGGGAGCCGGGCGTGGGTAAGACCGCGCTGGCCGAGGGTCTGGCCCAGCGCATCGCCGACAAGCAGGTGCCCCGGATGCTGCAGGGCCGTCGGCTGTTGGCGCTGGATATGGCCAGCCTCGTGGCGGGCACCAAGTACCGGGGCGACTTCGAGGAGCGGTTCAAGAACCTGCTGGAGGAGCTTGTCCGGGACGGCAGCGCCATCCTCTTTGTGGATGAGTTCCACACCATCGTGGGCGCAGGCGCGGCAGAGGGGGCCATCGACGCGGCCAGCATCTTAAAGCCGGTGCTGGCCCGGGGCGAGCTGCAGCTCATCGGCGCGACGACGAATCAGGAGTTCCGCACCCACATCCAGAAGGATGCCGCCCTCGAGCGCCGCTTTGGGCGGGTGCAGATCGAAGAGCCGACCCCGAAGCAGGCGGTGGAGATTCTGGAAGGGCTGGCCCCCCGCTACGAGCGCTACCACGGCGTCCGCCTGCCCAATGAGGCCCTGCGGGAGGCGGTGGAGCTTTCGGTGCGGTACCTGCCGGGGCGCTGCCTGCCGGACAAGGCCATCGACCTTGTGGACGAGGCCTGTGCGGCGGTGCGCATCCGGGCCGAGCGGGAGGGGGAGAAGGACCCCGTCCTGAGCCGGAAGGAGATCGCCCGGGTGGTGGCGCAGGCCAGCGGCGTGCCCGCCGAGCGGGTGGGCGAAAAGGAGCGGGAGCGTCTGGCCCGCCTCGAGGAGCGGCTGAACGCCGAGGTGGTGGGGCAGAGCCGGGCCGTGGCTGCGGTGGCCGGAGCCATCCGGCGCAGCCGCACGGGGCTGGGCGAGCCGGGCAGGCCCATCGGGGCGCTGCTCTTCCTCGGGCCGACCGGCGTGGGCAAGACGGCGCTGGCAAAGGCGCTGGCCGAGAGCTGGTTCGGCAGCGGGAAAGCCCTGCTCAAGTTCGATATGTCAGAGTATCAGGAGCAGCACACGGTGGCCCGTCTGCTGGGTGCGCCTCCGGGCTATCTGGGCCACGACGAGGGCGGTCAGCTCACCGAGGCCGTCCGCCGCCGCCCCTACAGCGTCGTCCTCTTCGACGAGATCGAAAAGGCCCACCCCGACATCCAGAACATCCTGCTGCAGATGCTGGAGGACGGCCAGCTCACCGACTCCATGGGCCGGAAGGCCGATTTCCGGAACACCATCGTCCTGCTGACGTCCAACCTCGGGGCACGATTCCTCGCGGGGCAGAGCGCACCGCTGGGCTTTGGGGCGGGCAGCGAGGCCGCCTTTGAAAAGCAGTCGGAGGCCGCCGTCACCGAGGCGAAAAAATGGTTCCGGCCCGAGCTGGTGGGGCGACTGGATGAGCTGATCGTCTTCCGCCCGCTGGAGGAGCAGAGCCTCTGCTCCATCGCCGAAAAGCTGCTGGGCCAGCTGGAAGAGCGTGCGGCCCGCAGCGGCTACCAGCTCACCCACACGGCCCGGGTCGGCCCGGCGCTGGCCGCAAAGGCCCGCTCGCCCTACGGGGCGCGGGAGCTGCGCCGACAGGTGGACCGTGCCGTGGAGCAGGCCTTCGCCGACCAGATCGCCTCCGGCAGCGTGAGCCTCGGCCAGCGCTGGACGGCAGACTGCACCGCCGACGGCACCATCGTGGTGGAGGAGACGCAGACGGCGGGCGTCGGGTGAAAAGCTCTTGCATCTGCTCTGGTTTTCCGCTATGATAGAGGGCAGGAATCACCAGAGGAGGAAGCCGAATGCGCTATCTGTTTTTGCTCAACCCCACCGCAGGTAAGCGGGACTGCACCGCCGGGCTGACCCCGGCCATCCATGCCGCCGCCGGACGGGCGGGCATCCCGCCGGAGAAGCTGCAGGTCGTCGTGACCCAGTACGCGGGCCATGCCCGTGCGCTGGCTGCGGAGGCGGCGCGCACCGCCGAGACCGAGGGCGAGCCGGTGCGCATCTGGACGGCGGGCGGCGACGGCACCTTCAATGAGGCGCTGACGGGTGCCAATGGGTGCGCCCTTGCCGCCGTGGGGTGTCTGCCCTTCGGCAGCGGCAACGATTTCCTCCGCACCTACGGCACGAGGGAGGAGTTCAGCGACCTTGACGCGCAATTCGCGGGCGGGGCGGTGGACATTGATTTGATGGAGACCGACCTCGGCCTCTCGGCCACCATCTGCGCCGCCGGGCTGGACGCACAGGTGGCCTACGGCATCCCCCAGTTCCGGCGCATCCCCTTCTGCGGCGGCGAGATGGCCTACGCCCTCTCCATCGTCAGGCAGCTCTGCGGCCACATCGGCCGGAATGTGGCGTTCACCATCGACGGCGAGGAGCTGACGGTGGACTGCCTGATGTGCGCGGTCTGCAATGGCCGCACCTACGGCGGCGGCTTCTACGCCGCGCCGGAGGCCCGGCCCGACGACGGCTGGCTGGACGTCTTTATCATCCGCAGGGTGGGCCGACTGACCATCGCCCGGCTGCTGGGGATGTACAAGGGCGGGAAGCACTTCCGGGACGGTGCGCTGACCGAGCAGGCGAAGCCCTACTTCCTCTACCGCCGGGCCAAGTGCGTCTCCCTGCGCCCTGCGGATGGGCGAGGCCCCATCGTGGCGACGGCGGACGGCGAGTGCGCCCCCTGCGAGGCCATCACCGCCCGGCTCAGGCCGCTGGCGGGGCACGTCCTGCTGCCGAAGCCCGCCTACGAGCGGTTCATGGCTCAGCGTGCCAGCGTATAAAAGGAGAGACTGCGGAAAGACTGCGAAGCGCCCTGCCGGGGGCGCTTTTTTGCTGTCATAAAATATTAACAAAGAAATTTGCAAAAACCCTTGATTTTTCTGCCAGAGATGAGTACAATACACTTAGCACTCAGAGAAATGGAGTGCTAAACACCCGGAGAGGAGAAGCCCCGGGCCATGAAAAAGTTTCACTTTTATTTTTATAATAGGAGGGCAAGAACGATGAAGATCATTCCTCTTGCAGACCGTGTTGTTATCAAGACTGTTGAGGTCGAGGAGACCACCAAGGGCGGCCTCATCCTGACCGGCAGCGCCAAGGAGAAGCCGCAGGTGGCACAGGTCGTGGCCGTCGGCCCCGGCGGTGTCGTGGACGGCAAGGAAGTCAAGATGACCGTCAAGGTGGGCGATAAGGTGCTCACCAGCAAATACTCCGGCACCGAGGTCAAGGTGGACGGCGAAGAGTGCACCATCGTGCGTCAGGCCGACATCCTGGCCATCGTGGAGTAAGCGTCTTTCCCTCATCACTGGATCATCAAGCTTTTATAAAGGAGCGATAAGAATATGGCTAAGCAGATCAAGCAGGGCGAGGAAGCCCGCAAGGCACTGTGTGCCGGCATCGACACTCTGGCAGATACCGTTAAGATCACCCTCGGCCCCAAGGGCCGCAACGTGGTGCTGAGCAAGAAGTTCGGCGCCCCCGTCATCACCAACGATGGTGTCACCATCGCCAAGGAGATCGAGCTGAAGGACGAGTTCGAGAACATGGGCGCACAGCTGGTGCGTGAGGTCGCCACCAAGACCAACGACGCCGCAGGCGACGGCACCACCACCGCTACCGTTCTGGCACAGGCAATGGTCACCGAGGGCATGAAGAATGTCACCGCCGGTGCAAACCCGATGGACATCCGCCGCGGCATGAGCAAGGCTGTCACCAAGGCTGTCGAGACCATCAAGGCCCACAGCCAGAAGGTCAAGGACTCCAACGACATCGCCCGCGTCGGCACCATTTCTGCCGGTGATCCCGAGATCGGCCGCCTCATCGCAGAGGCCATGGAGAAGGTCACCTCCGACGGCGTCATCACCATCGAGGAGAACAAGACCACGGCTGAGACCTACAACGAGATCGTCGAAGGTATGCAGTTCGACCGCGGCTACCTGACCCCCTATATGGTCACGGATACCGACAAGATGGAGGCTGTGCTGGACAACGCCGCCATCCTCATCACCGATAAGAAGATCAGCGTCATTCAGGATCTCGTCCCCCTGCTGGAGCAGGTGATGCAGAACGGCATGAAGCTGCTGATCGTGGCAGAGGACATCGAGGGTGAGGCTCTGTCCACCCTGATCGTCAACCGCCTGCGCGGCACCCTGAACGTCTGCGCCGTCAAGGCCCCCGGCTTCGGCGACCGCCGCAAGGAGATGCTGCAGGACATCGCCATCCTGACCGGCGGCACCGTCGTGTCTGCTGACCTCGGCTACGAGCTGAAGGACACTACCGTCGATATGCTGGGCCACGCCCGTCAGGTCAAGGTCACCAAGGAGAACACCACCATCGTGGGCGGCGCAGGCGACAAGGACGCCATCGCATCCCGCATCGCACAGATCCGCAACCAGATCGAGGCTGCTACCAGCGACTTTGACCGCGAGAAGCTGCAGGAGCGTCTGGCAAAGCTGGCGGGCGGCGTGGCCGTCATCAAGGTCGGCGCTGCCACTGAGGTCGAGATGAAGGACAAGAAGCTCCGCATCGAGGACGCTCTGAACGCCACCAAGGCGGCTGTTCAGGAGGGCGTCGTCGCTGGCGGCGGCACTGCCCCCATCAACGCCATCCCTGCAGTCCGTGAGCTGTGCGACACGCTGGAAGGCGACGAGCGCACCGGCGCAAAGATCGTCCTGAAGGCTCTGGAGGCTCCTCTGCGCCAGATCGCCAAGAACGCCGGCCTCGAGGGCAGCGTCATCATCGACAAGATCGTCTCTGCCAACAAGCCCAACTACGGCTTCGACGCCCAGAATGAGGTCTACGTGGAGGATATGATCGCCGCAGGCATCGTTGACCCCACCAAGGTCACCCGCTCCGCTCTGGAGAACGCAGCTTCCGTCGCTGAGATGGTGCTGACCACCGAGAGCCTCGTGGCCGACCTGCCCGAACCCCCGGCTGCTCCTGCTGCCGGCGGCGATATGGGCGGCATGGGCGGCATGTACTAATAACTGCCTAAAAACCGCATGAATCCTTGATTTTTGGAGCGCGCAAAAGCGGATTTACGCCAAACTTACGCCACTTACGCCAAAAATCAAAGCGCACTATAGGGTAACAAAATCGGCACTCGCTGAAAAGCGGGTGCCGATTTTTTGCGTCTAGGGGATTTGAAGACTCATGAAACCCACTGATGGTTTCTGCGAGCGGCAGACTGTCAGCGGCTTTATTGTTGACGAAAAACAAAGGTAGGGATACAATAATAAAAAAGAATGTAAAACCGGAAGGGAGTGTGCCGCTGTGGAAAACCAGAGAGACTTCTGCACAGAATGCCGCAGAGAAACGAGCTACACCCTGAAGAAAATCAAAATCAACCAGACCATCCGGGAAAAGAAATACACTTTTGAGATCACGGCTGCTTTCTGCAACGAATGCGGCGGCGAAATGGGGATTCCCGGTCTGATGGACTATAACATAAAGGAGATCGACGAGCAGTACCATGCTATGCAGACATAAAACCACACCAGAAAACTGCCAAATGCTTTGTCGTGATTGTAATCTCAAAAAAGGTGCGCAGGAATAGATACCAATAGGTATTTGGAAAAATATAGCACTTACGAGGAGGAACTAATTGAAGAATATGTTTAATATCTACTATATCAATAACGAGAAAGCATCAGAAATTTCAATGTTATTTGATAATCAAATAGTAGAAAAAATCACTCGAATCAAGAATACAGAATTAGCAATGGCTGGCGATGGCGATGTTACCACGAGTGCTGCTTCCAAAATTCCTGTTATCGGACAGTATTTACCAAGCATAGATCTGAATGGAAATTTATCTCATAACAGGTCTAATCGAGTGGAAGATACTGTAAAAGTGGTAAGTTCTAAATCGACAATTCTTAAGCCCATTTATGAGAAAGCTAAAGAGGTACGTCGTTTAGATGATAGCAAGGTTGGTAACTTGGTGAAAATTAAGGACGTTTACCTTACCGTTGTAAATTCCGATGATGTGATGGCTACCAAAGCACTGATGAGTGGCTTGGTAAATCAGGTTCCTGTTGAGGGAATTGGTAATATGAACTTCACATCTCTTATGGAAGTTATGTTTAAGGGATCTGCATATGTTCTTTGTGGTGAACTTCCACATAGATTCGGTACTAATGAGCATATGATGCTCAAAATCCCTATGAGCGCTGAAAATGAGATGGAAAGCCAGTACAGTATTTCAGATATTGAGATTGGTAAAGTCACAGTGCTCGGTATTTATCGTGGAGAATTTGATCGTCGTGATGTTGAACGAAAAATCAATCGTATGATGGCACTGAATGATAGTGGAAAGAAGAACCAGCAGGAGACAAACGATATTCAAGATAGCGGTATGGATATTGAGGATGGCGTTCGAGAAGAAGATAAAAATGGTATTCGAAATATTTCTCTTGCGCAAGGAAAAGTTCATTACATTGATGTCATTGCCATTATTCAAGACATCAATATTTAGGTGATATCATGGACAGAGTAAGCATTTACGAATATGACAGAAAGAACAGAGAGCGTGTAGTTAAAGCGATTGAGGAAGCAGGTGGACAAATATTAAGTTGGTCTTTTTTTGCTAAGGATCAATCGAAATTTGAACTTCCACCAGGTACTCTTTCAGTCTTTATTGACTTATCTTCTTTGTTTTATAATGAAGATCGTGCAGACGCTCTCATCGCTCCAGCTGAGCTCTTGTTGAATATAATTCAACAAGAGCAATCCGTTGCACTGTATGTTATCATTGAACGCCAATACAGCAAACAAGTACGAGATTTACTGTATTATAAGATTGATGAAGTTCTTGACCTTGAGGATTTTCTTGAAATTGAAAAAGACCCAATTCAAAATATCGTTGATATTAATCAATCTGATTTTGAAAATGTTTTGGCCTATCTAAATCAAAATCTTTTTGGAAATGAGCTTTTCAAAAAACGTCTGAAAGAGGAATTGACGAAATATAGACTGTTTAACCGGATTGGGCAACAGCCGATTTTTTCCGTATTGATATGTGGTGCTTCCGGTATCGGTAAAACAGAAGTCGCAAGATTGCTTCATCAAAAGTTAGCCGCAGATGAACCTATGATAAAAATCAATTTCGGCAATTACAGTGCTCAAGATGCTCTTAACAGTTTGATTGGTAGCCCACGAGGTTATATAGGCAGTAATAAAGGTGAATTGCCCGACAAGCTTATGCGTAGCCGAAGCAAGGTAATTCTTATAGATGAGTTTGAAAAAGCAAGTAAGGCTGTTTATAACTTTTTCTTACAGTTGCTTGAAGAAGGAAAATTCACAGATTCTTTGGGACGTGAATATGACTTAGAAAAATACATCATAATTTTTACTTCCAATATGCCTAAAGAACGAATAGGTGAATTTTTGCCACCGGAACTGCGTTCAAGATTTAGTTATAAATGTGCATTTTGGCCGCTTTCCACACAAGAAAAAGAACAATATGTAGCTTTTAAGAGCGAGCACTATTTAGAAAAAATCAAACATGAGTGTCCTGGGCTTGACAGCACGTTACAGGCTTCAGATATAATAGATATTGATGTTTCACGCTATTCTAATATGCGTGATATCAATAGTGAAATAATGCGTCAAATTACCGACGCATTGTATGCGCAGATCGTTAAGTAGAAACAAAATATCAGCCGAGCAGCTAACCACTGCCCGGCTGATGCTAAATTATGCGAAAATCAATTCTGCGTTGATGAATTCCTCCGCACGGTTGCGGATGTTGTTCATGGCTCCGATCCATGCAAGTTGATTCTGTGCTTTCAGAGACTCGTTGATTCCCTCTTTCTCTGCCAGCTGCGTTACAAGCAAGTCGAACTTATTTCGAGCCTGAGTATCAATGTCAGAGAGATAGCCGTACAGCTTGCCGCTGAGAACCAGATCAGAGTAGATAATAGGACGGTATTCTCTGAGGTACTGCTGGTGCTTTCTGCCCCAGATACCGATGGTGTGTACTTCTTCCTCTGGGATGACCAGACACGGCAGATAGTATTCTCCATGTAGCTCATACCAAAGACCGTTGCTGTTATCGTAAATGTATTTTTCCATATTGCAAACCTCTATGTATCATTTATTTACAGTAGTACCGAGTGGCTTTGAGGTAAATCAGCTAGCGGAGGTTGCGTTGTAGCCAGTGGCTACAAAATGGCTACAGAATTCTTAGAGACGCTGCGGATAGCTTAAAATGCGTGGAATATGTGGATGAAAAGCGCACTATCAGTGCATATTATCATGAGAAATTAAGGTCTGGCGCTCGAATGGCAATGATGTAATGATTGTCGAAAAATGAGAAGCCATATTACGACGATTAACAGACTATATGTCCAATTGGAACGTATTATTCATGGGAATCATAGCGAAGATGCGCAGAAATGCTTTAGAGAAGTAACAAAAGCCGCAGATTGTGCGATAAATTTGTGCTATTTCTTTGAAAACTGGAAAGAAAAAGATATCACAGACAATAAGTATGTTACTGACTACTATAAGAAATATAAGTCTGCGCTTTGGGCAAGAGCAATGTTTTTAAACATTCAAGAAAGTAAATTAAACATGATTCTATATAAAAATATGAGTTTAGATGAAATTCGCAAAGAGTTGAATCCGGAGAAAAAAGATAACATGAACTAACGGATAATAGACGGCAAACAGCCGCCCAGCAAGACCATAGCGGTCAACTGTTGGGCGGCTGTTGTTGTACTTATACTTATGCCAGATGGAGTTTCTCTTTCAGCGCATCCTGAAGGACGCCGGAAAAGTTGATGTGTGCCGATTCGGCGGCATCGTTGAGCCAGCCGGGAATGGAAAGGGTTTTCTTTACGGGTCTGTACCGCTTTTCGTACTCTTCCATATCAAAGGGCACCATCACCACAAAATCTTCCGGGTCAACATGGAGTGCAGAAGGGACAGAAGGCTCCGGGCAGACTTTGCAGTCTTCCAGCATAAGGCCGATGGCATCCTGTGCCATGCGGACGGCTTCGTCCATGGTATCGCCTTGGGTGAAGCAGCCCTCAATATCGGGAATCTCAACAGAGTACCCGGTTTCTTCCGGGTGAAAAATTGCGGGATAGAAAATAGCGTTCATAATGTGACCTCACCTTTTATAATTCAACAAACAATCAATGTACCTTCACTTAACAGGCCCACATTATTGGTTGGAAATTGTAGAATAGTCTATGCAGTGCTTCGCAGTTTCAGAATATGAAGTCTACAATCATCATATTCTTACTTTTTGAGTCCGGCTAATTTGAGAATGTTTTTCTCGGTACCGGGCTTCAGATCCTTTGCGTGAAATGGAACGACAGTGGTTTTGTTGGTAGTTGGGTTATGGTACTTGTAGTGTGACCCATTTGCACTGACTAAAACAAAGCCGTTCTGCTCCAGCAAGCGAATCATTTGCTTGGGAGTCATCGGCATGGCGGGTGCCCCTCCTTTCTTTCAGGATTACAGTTTTATTGTATACGTATTTTACGTATTTGTCAAGAGGCGAAAACAGCCGCCCAGCGACCTTACGGTCTCGCTGGGCGGCTTATTTTTTGCGTTTCCACAACAGATATTCTTCGTAGCGGTGCATCTCGTTCTGTTCTTCTTCGGTCAGGCGCTGGCGCTGGAGGCGGGCTTTGTCGGAGGGATCGTAATCGGACAAACCTAACAGAAAATCAGAAGAAGTATGATAGCGTCTGCAAATTGCAACCAGTGTTGAATGGTCAGGAGAACTTTTGTCGTGCTCCCAACTGCGGACAGTAGAAACCGAAACACTAAGAGCTTTTGCTAACACTTGTTGCTTTTCACCATTCAGCTTTCGTAATTCTGCCAGCCGCTCACCAATCATCTAGCGCACCACCCTTCTTTGCTTTCAAGTATAGAGAATCTTATTACTTTTGGCAAAAAGCGCCGAAATTCTTGTGAATTGGCTATAAAAGTGATAATATTATTGTTAGTATTGGCGGGAAGCGCTAAGAACATTATCACTTCCGCCGCAACGCTAAGGCAAAGCGAGGGAATCCCCGTTGGAACAACTGATCGACTTTCACGCACCGGAAGTGCAGGCGGTGCTGGATACGCTACTAAAAGATAAATCCACCGGTAAAAACATCATCTGGGCCACTGACCCGCCGGAAGAGCTGCAAACGGTAATGTACGAACCTGTCACGGATAGATCCCAGATCACCACCCAGCAGCTCGGGCTGACCCACTACGAGGTGGTGCTGCCCCGGATGATGAAGCAGACCGACACCCAGCAGCAGCGCACCCGTAAAAAAGGTGAAGTATTCTCGCCCGCATGGGTCTGCAACAAGATGAACAACGCACTGGACGCCGACTGGTTCGGTGCGCTGGGGGCAGGAGAGACCGCCGGGCAGTTCACGGTGGAGCTGCCCCAAGGCTGGCAGACGGTGGAAACGCCGGTGCAGTTCCCGGCTTGCGGGGGCAAGACTCCGGCATGGGTGCAGTATGTGCAGAGCCGCCGCTTGGAGGTGACCTGCGGTGAAGCCCCCTTTCTGGCGTCCCGGTACGATGCCGCCACCGGCGAGATGATCCCGGTAGCCCGGCGCATTGGCATTCTGGACCGCAAGCTGCGTGTGGTAAGCGAGAACGCCGCCACAGAGGACGAGTGGTGCAAATATGCCACCCATGCGGTGCAGTCTACCTACGGCTACGAGTATCAGGGAGATAATCTTTTGTTGGTGCGGGTCAACCTGCTGCTGACCTATGCAGAGCATCTGCAAGCCCGCTGGCAGCGCAAGTCCACAAAAGAAGAGCTGCAAACCATTGCCAACATTATCACATGGAACGTTTGGCAGATGGACGGCTTGCACCTGTCTGTGCCCGGCGGCAAGCCCCAGCCGGAGGCAGAACAGCTTGACCTATTTTCCATGTTCGGGGCGGCAGAGTCGCAGCCGCCCACGGTATCCTGCAAAGTGAAAAACTGGCGCAAGGGCAGCCATGGAACGACCCAGAACTTTGAAACCATTCAGGAAGGGAGTACCAGCATGAAGTTTGATTATGTCATCGGAAACCCGCCGTATCAGGAAGTTGATGGAGGTTCAGGCGCAAGCGCAACGCCGGTATATAACAAATTCATTGAGGAAACAAAGACATTGAATCCAACGGCAATGTCTTTTATCATTCCAGCAAAATGGTATTCTGGTGGTAAAGGGTTGGATAAATTTCGAGAGCAGATGTTAAACGACAAACGAATGGCGGTACTCGTTGACTATCCTAACTCGCTGGATGTTTTTCCGAATGTGGATGTTGCTGGTGGTGTATGCTATTTTGTGTGGACTAAGTCACATGAGGGAAAATGCTACTACATAAATTACCGAGATGGGGTTAAGACATCCGAATACCGCGATTTGAATGAGTTTTCGACATTTATTCGTTATCCAATCGCTGCCGAGATAGTTAAGAAGGTGCGTCTGAAAGGAGAACAGACGCTTGACACGATAGTTTCCAGCCGAAAGCCGTTTGGTCTTGCTACAAATGTGAAACCGCTCAAAGCAGGAGATATTCAACTGAGATTTAATGGTGGGATAGGCCCATATAAAAGAAGTTTGATTTCTACGGGTATAGAAAATATAGACCGCTATAAAATCATTATTTCATATTTAACGGCAGAACACGCAGGACAGCCCGACAAGAACGGACAATACCGCATTCTCTCGACAATGGAAAAGCAGCCGCCGAAAGTAGTTTGTTCAGAAACGTATCTCGTTGCAGGAGCATTTGACACAGAAGCTGAAGCAGATAACTATATGAGATACCTAAAAACACGATTTGTGCGTTTTTTGATTTCGATTTTGGCGATGACACAGCATATCAGCAAAGGTATGTTTGGTTTTGTTCCTGTTCAGGATTTTTCAAGAGCGTGGACGGATGAAGAACTGTTTTCAAAGTATAAACTAACTTCTGATGAAGTGGCATTCATACAAAGCATTATAAAGGAGATGGCATAATGGCTGGCATAACCCTGCGCACTGCCCGGCAGGTGGTGCCCATGATCTACGCCTATACCACCCCGGAAATTGCCCGGCACAACGGCTGGACGAAGATCGGCTACACCGAGCAGTCGGTGGACAAACGCCTGAAACAGCAGACCCACACCGCCGATGTGCTGTACCATGAGGAGTGGCGGGGCAATGCCGTCTACGATGACGGCAGCGGCGAGGTGTTCACCGACCACGATTTCCACGCCTACCTCCGCAAGCTGAACGTGGAGAACGACCACAAAAACGAGTGGTTCCATCTGGATGGGCAGCAGTCCCGGCGGTATTTTCAGGATTTCCGCATGAACCGGGGCCGAGTGCAGCTGGATGCCGCCATCGCCTACACCCTGCGGGAGGAGCAGGCAAGGGCTGTCCACGACACCAAGACCTATTACCAGAGCCACCCCGGCGGAGAATACCTCTGGAACGCCAAGCCCCGCTTTGGCAAGACCCTTTCCGTCTACGACTTCTGCAAGCAGGTCGATGCACAGACGGTGCTCATCGTCACCAACCGCCCTGCCATCGCCAATAGCTGGTACAGCGACTATGTGCGCTTTCTGGGCAGGGAGTCCGGCTATCTGTTTGTCAGCCATGTGGATGCCCTTGCCGGGCAGCCCCATGTGCTGGACGAGCAGGGCTATCTGGATGCCGCCGCACAGGGCGAGGAAGTGTATAAGCGCATTGAGTTCGTCAGTTTGCAGGATATGAAAGGCTCCAAGTATTTCGGCGGCGAGTACGACAAGCTGCAACACCTGACCGAACTGAACTGGGATGTGCTGGTCATCGACGAAGCCCACGAGGGCGTGGATACCTACAAGACCGACCTTGCCTTTGACCGTATTCGCCGCAAGTTCACGCTGCACCTGTCCGGCACGCCCTTCAAGGCGCTGGCGAACGACAAGTTTGCCGGGGACGCCATCTTCAACTGGACCTACGCCGACGAGCAGGCCGCCAAGCGGAACTGGCAGGGCGCACCGGGGCAGCAGAACCCCTACGCAAACCTCCCCATGCTCAACCTCTACACCTACCAGATGTCCGAGATCATCCGGGACGAGATCCGGCAGGGCGTGGAGATCGACGGCGAAACGCAGGAATTTGCCTTTGATCTGAACGAGTTCTTTAAGGTGAAGCCCAGCGGCAGCTTTGAGCACGAAGCTGAGGTGGATCGCTTTCTGGATGCCATGACCACCCAGAACAAATTTCCGTTTTCCACCCCGGAGCTGCGTGCCGAACTGAAGCACACCTTCTGGCTGCTGAACCGGGTGGACAGTGCCAGAGCGCTGGCGAAAAAGCTGCAGGCGCACCCGGTATTCCGGGACTATGAGGTGATCCTTGCCGCCGGTGACGGCAAGCTGGACGACACGGACGAGAACCAGAAGAGCTTTGACCGGGTAAAAGCCGCCATTGCACACCACGAAAAGACCATTACCCTGTCGGTGGGGCAGCTGACTACCGGTGTGACTATCCCGGAGTGGTCGGCGGTGCTGATGCTCTCCAACCTGAAAAGCCCGGCGCTGTATATGCAGGCGGCGTTCCGTGCCCAGAACCCCTGTCTTTTCCACGAAAACGGCACCTTCCGCCGCAAAGAGAACGCCTATGTGTTCGATTTTGACCCCGCCCGCACCCTGCTGATCTACGAGCAGTTCGCCAACGACCTTTCACAGGACACCGCCAGCGGCAAGGGCGACACCGAGGAGCGCAAGGCGCACATCCAGAATCTGCTCAACTTCTTCCCTGTCATCGGCGAGGACGAGGAAGGGGAGATGATCCCGCTGGATGCAGAAAAAGTCCTCAGCATCCCCCGGAAGATCAAGTCCAAAGAAGTGGTGCGGATGGGCTTCCAGAGCAACTTCCTGTTCCAGAACATTTCCAACGTGTTCAGTGCGCCGCAGGAGGTGCTGGACATTCTGCAAAACTTCCAGCCCATCAGCGAGGCAAAGGCAAAGCCCATCCAGATCACCCCGGAGACCGGCGCAGACCTCTCCCTGAACGACAAGGGCGAGGTGGATTTGGACGAGGGCTACGTCATCGGCAAGGCAGCGGATGTGTTCGGGGAGAAGATCTACGAAAGCACCCCGGCACTGGACACCGCCCTGCAAGACCTGACCGATGCCCCGGCTCCTGCCAAAGAAGAGCATCTGGAACCCCTGAAAAAGAGCATCACCAAGGAAATCATCACCCCTATGGTGGAACAGGCAAAGCAGGAGTATGGTCGGGACCTGAAGCTGTCCGACCAGAAGCGATTTGAGAGCACCGCCAAAGCCAAGATGGATGTGGCGGTGAACAAGGTGGTGGACAACTACCGCATCGACCAGAGCCAGCTGGAGACCCAGCGCACCCAGCAGCTGCAAGGCTGCACCACTGCCCAGCAGCGTCAGCAGGTGAACCGAGAGTTTGACGCAAAGCAGCAGCAGAGCACCGCCGCCCTCATGGAGACGTTGCAATCCACCATCCAGCAGACGGCGCAGGAGATGCAGCAGACCATCGTGCGCACCGTGGGGACCAACCAGAAGGAGCAGGAGAAAAAGGGCTACGAGGACACCGTCCGTGACCATCTCCGGGGCTTTTCCCGCACCATTCCGTCCTTCCTTATGGCCTACGGCGACGAGACCGTGACGCTGGCGAATTTTGACCAAATCATCCCGGACAAGGTCTTTCAGGAGGTCACCAGCATCACGCTGGAGCAGTTCCGCTTTTTGCGGGACGGCGGACCGTACATCAACCAAGCCACCGGACAGGAGGAGCACTTTGCAGGCCACCTGTTCGACCCGGTGGTGTTTGACGATTCGGTGAAGGAATTCCTGAGCCTGAAGGTCAAGCTGGCGGATTACTTTGACGAGAGCCGCACCGAGGATATCTTCGATTACATCCCGCCCCAGAAAACCAACCAGATCTTCACCCCCAAGTGGGTGGTGAAAAAGATGGTGGACTTGCTGGAGCAGGAAAACCCCGGCTGCTTCGATGACCCCGGTAAGACCTTCTTAGACCCCTACATGAAGTCCGGCCTGTACATTACGGAAATCGTCAAGCGCCTCTACCGCAGCGAGAAGATGCGGCAAACTTTCCCGGACGATAACGCCCGGCTGGAACATATCTTTGCCAAGCAGGTCTATGGGCTTGCGCCGACCGAGATCATCTACCGCATTGCCATCAGCTACATTCTAGGCTTTGCAAAGGGTCACGGTATCACCGCCCACCATATCCGTCAGGCGGATACGCTGGAATTCGCCAAGGCGGGCACCATGGAAAGGGAACTGGATAAGATCTTCAGAGATTGACCAATAGAATACAGCATAAAACCAAAGGCGGCTGTCTGCATGGGTGCAGATGGCCGCCTTTTTTGTGCTATACGATTACGAAAACGGACGAATTTGTCAGTTCTCGTTACATCGGAGCCGGACGAGCTGTCCATTCCAGGACAGCTTGCCCGGAGCAAGAGTGCAGAGAGGTGCGGGTCGCCTGCGGCGACCTCAAAAGGCCACTGGCCTTTTGAAGCACCGACCGAGCCGACAGGCGAGACCAGCTCTTTGAAGGGAGTCAAGGGGGAACGCCTTGCCCAGTGATATGACGCTGTGCGTCATATCCTACTGGGTATTATCTGGCGCAAAACGGCGGCAGATCCAGCAGCTCCGCTGCTGCGCTCTCTCCCGGCAAGCTGTTGAAATGAAAGAAGCTCCTGCTAAATCTTATACCAAAATCAGGAAAAAGTAATCAAAACAGGTTCACTTAGGGGGCTAATAATAGGCCTACGAGGCCCACGACTTTTGCAATTTCAGATGCTATACTAATTACAGAGGTGCAGCATCTTAGTGATTCTCCAAAAGAAAGAATAGCGATGCAACAAGAAATAGGAACGATGCTTCCTACTTTCACCGAAAATTAGGAACTCGCAGTTCCTGTTCGAGTATGAGTTTCTCTGTTATACTTTTCTTGCAGAGCGAAAGCAAACTCTTCTAAGCGGAAAGCGACAAACGCCATGATCTCCCACTGAGGGAAGGAGCGATAGGTCACTTTCTTTGCAGTATGACAACCACATAAATCCTTTTCTGAAAGGACTACCTCTCGATTCCGAGAGAAGAGATTTCAAGACTTGATCTTGAAATGCATGACCCTTTGCTTGGAAGAATTGTATTACTCTTGTGATCTAATAGCATGAGAGCATGAGTGGCCGTACACAAAAATACAGGAAAAGAGGGATGTCTATCTGAAATTAACACGACACAACGGACGAGCCGGAACCCACGGCACTTACAACCCCAAGCACAACGACCGCAGTTTCAATCTTGCCAACAGTGAGCACATCGACCCGGAACGAGCCAAAGGCAACATCTACTGGGACTGCTTCCACGGCTTCCGTTCGGCTCTCGATCCGCAAGACCCGGACGATCTGGCAGCGACCTTCTCGGATGTGGAACGACAATTTTACGAGAGCCGCTATTCCAATTTTGTGGAAAGTCAGAACGAGCGCAATGCCAAGATTCGGCACACGGAGCGTAATCGCTCCATTCCTGACCTGTTGTCCAGCCGCAAGACCTGCCCGGAAGAGACAATCTACCAACTGGGAACGCTGGATGAACACGCTTCCGCAGAGGACTTGCTCAATCTCGTCACAGAGTTCATTGAGGAGTTTAAGGCTAAATTCGGCGACCATGTTCATGTGCTGGACTGGGCATTGCATCTGGATGAAAGCACTCCCCACATCCATGAGCGTCATGTGTTCGACTGCGAGAACAAATATGGCGAGATGGCACCCCAGCAGGAAAAGGCATTGGAAGCATTGGGCTTCGACCTGCCTGACCCGAATAAACCTCTCAGCCGCCGCAACAACCGCAAGATCGCCTTTGATGCCGCCTGCCGGAAAATGCTGTTCGAGATTGCAAAACGGCACGGGCTGGAACTGGAGGAGGAAGCGGAGTACGGCAACCGCAAGTATCTGGAAAAGCAGGACTTCATCCTTGCCAAGCAGAAGGAGCAGCTTGCCGCCCAGCAGAGCAAGCTGGACGAATTGACCCTCAAGGTCAACGACATGGAAACGCTGATCGACGAGGTATCGGCTGCGGCTTACGACAAGGCGGTGGAGGTCGTGACCGATGTGGTGCGCACCGAGACCCGCAAGGAAGATATGCGGATGATTGAGGACTCGAAGAAGTGGGTGCTGTCCCCGGAACGCAAGGCTCCGCAGGCCACGAGAGAGTACGCCGCTCACCGGTTGGATACCGTGTTGGACAAGTTCCTCAAGACTATGCAGACCACCGCCACCCGCTTACAGGAGAAGCTCCTGAAGCCGGAGGCTCGGCAGAAAGGCAAGGAGCAGGTCAAGGAGAAAGCACGGGATTCCGTTCTGCACCTGTTGAGCCGTTTGCAGACGGAACAGGCGCAGCGGAAGCCATCTGCGCCGCCTACCGCCGAAAAGTCAGAAAAATGTTTTCAATAATAGTACGAGGTGATGTTTATTGAGCAAAGAAGTCAACGAAGAACGCGCTCCCCGAACCATTACCGATGTGAAGGAAATGCTGTCCAAGCACTCCAACGGCGAAATCCAGCGGACGATCCAGAACTGCATCACGATTTTGCAGAACGACCATGTGCTGGCCGATGCCATTCGACTGAACCTGTTGAGCGAGCGCATCGACATCGTAAAGCCTGTGGGCTGGCCCCGCTCCGGCAAGACGCTGAACGACACCGACATGAAGTATATTCTGCGCCGTATGGAGAAATACGGCATCTCCAGCGAAAAGAAAATTGAATCTGCCATCCACATCGTTGCCAACGAGAACCGCTACCACCCCATCCGGGACTACCTGAACGGCCTAAAATGGGATGGAACAGAACGGATAGCCCACGTCTTGCACCATTTTCTCGGTGCTGCGGAGGACGAGTACACTTGCGAAGCTATGAAAATTTTCCTGCTGGGAGCCATCAAGCGGGTGTTCCAGCCGGGATGCAAATTTGAAACCATGCTCTGTCTGGTGGGCGGTCAGGGTGCGGGGAAGTCCACCTTCTTCCGTCTGCTGGCCGTTAAGGACGAGTGGTTTTCGGATGACCTGCGGCGGCTGGACGATGACAACGTGTACCGCAAGCTGCAAGGTCACTGGATCATTGAAATGTCGGAGATGATTGCCACCGCCAATGCCAAAAGCATCGAGGAGATCAAGAGCTTTCTCAGCAAGCAGAAGGAAACCTATAAAGTCCCCTACGAAACACATCCTGCCGACCGTCTGCGCCAGTGTGTTTTTGCTGGCACGACCAACCGGCAGGATTTTTTGCCCCGTGACCGCACGGGCAACCGCCGCTTCATCCCCATCCCGGTGGATGCGGAACTGGCCGAAGTTCACATTCTGGACAATGAGGAGGAATCTCGCACCTATATCGACCAGCTCTGGGCAGAAGCCATGACGATTTACAACAGCGGTAATTACAAGCTGGCGTTCAGCCCCGCCATGCAGGAAACGCTGCAAGTCCATCAGCAGGACTTCATGCAGGAGGATGCGCAGGCTGGCATGATCTGCGCCTTTCTGGAGGACTACACGGGTGACCGGGTGTGTTCCAAGCAGCTTTATGCGGAAGCGCTGGGCAACACGAACATCCCGGCTGAGTGGGAGACCCGTGCTATCTGTGAGATCATGAACACGGGAATTTCGCGCGGCGATATTCAAGGCTGGCAGGCTCATAAAACCGCTAAGCGTTACCCGAAGTACGGCGTTCAGAAAGGCTGGGAGCGCGTAACCAGCCCCGAAACCGGGGCTGAAAATTTCTCCGAAATAACGGACGCGGAAGCCAAGCAGCTGGGATTTCCCTTCTGATGGACAGCGGTTACACGGTTGGTTACAGATTCGGTTACACCTCAGTTACGGCGGAAAAGCCGCACGACTGTTGCGTTTTCCTCTTTCTGTAACCATGTAACCTTAAAAAGAGAAGAAAAAGTAAAGCCCACCGGATGCCCTGTGTGCAGAAAAAGAGAGTTTTCCTGCCCGGTTACAGGCGTTCGGTTACAAGGAATTGGAGGTCTGCCTATGAAGGAAGTTCGCGTTTGCGAAGCAATGAAGTCCCCGGTGGGGACTTTAAGCGATGGAACGGTCTTGCATCAGCAAGATGGAGGGACCAAGTCCCGACAAGTTCCGATTTGGGAAAAGAGCAATCTGACGCTGGAAGAAGCTGCGGCTTATTCCGGCATTGGCATCAACAAACTGCGTGAAATTACGAATGAAGATAAATGCAAATTCGTCCTTTGGGTAGGAAACAAGCGTCTGATTAAACGTCGCCTGTTCGATTGCTTTGTCGAGCAAGCATATTCTATTTGAGAGGCTGCCAAAGGCTGCAAATGTGAAACCGTCCTTTTCTCATTCGCTGCGGGTGGAAATCGCATGGTTGATGTGTTATACTGACACTGACCTTATAGATGCGCTTTTCACAGAAAGGAGCTTCTAAATGCCTGAAAAGCGCAAGGATAGCAAGGGCCGTGTTTTGAAGGATGGCGAAAGCCAGAGAGCAAACGGCACCTACGACTATCGTTATACCGATATCCACAAGAAACGGCGTTGTATTTACGCTAAATCCCTGACAGAGCTGCGGAAAAAAGAGGAAGATCTGTGGCGCGATCTGGCAGACGGCATCGACTACGCCGCCGGAGAGATGACGGTGGCTGATCTGGTTGACCGCTATATGAACCTGAAACGTGGGTTGAAACCCAATTCACTTCGGTCGTACAACACAGCGGTCAAGCGGATTCATGCTGACCCTTTCGGGCAAAAAGCCATCAAAACGGTAAAATTGTCCGATGCGAAAGGCTGGTTCGTGTTTCTGCATGACAGCGGTTTCAAGCAAAACACCATAGGAATCCTGCAAAGCGTTGTCAGACCGGCGTTTGAGATGGCGGTGGAGGATGACATCATCCGCAAGAACCCATTCAAGTTCAAGCTGTCGGATGTTGTACCGAAGGACGCTTATGTGCGCAATGCCCTGACCAGAGAACAGCAGGAGAAATATCTGCAATTCGTTCAAGACTATGGCGGCAACTATTATGATGATATCGTCATTCTTATGGGAACCGGCTTGCGCGTGAGTGAGTTGTACGGCCTGACACGGGCAGATATCGACTTTGAACGACACTGTATCCATGTCCGGCGGCAGCTTTGCCGGACGGCTGAAAAGCCCTACTTTGTCACACCGCCGAAAACAAAAAGCGGTATCCGCAATGTTCCCATGACAGATACCGTTTGTGCAGCGTTGCGGCGTGTAGTAAAAGCCAGAGCGTCCACGAAAGTGGAAGCGCTGGTGGATGGCTGCAGCGGATTTCTCTTTCTGGACAAGTCCGGGATGCCGAAGGTGGCAATGCACTTGGAAAACTATATGCGCGGCGTGCAGGGAAAGTTTGAGAAGGCGTACGGTAAACCTGTTCCGCGCATTACACCTCATGTGCTGCGACACACCTTCTGCACCAATGTTCAGCAGGCCGGGCTGGATGTAAAAAGCCTGCAATACCTGATGGGACACTCCAATGCCAGTGTGACGTTGGATGTCTACACGCACAGCAGCTTTGAATCGGTTGAAAGAGCCTTTGAACAGATCGCCGGCAACCTGTGATTTTCGACGCATGAAGCGGAATTGCTTACGCCGAAACTTACGCCGAAACTTACGCCAAAACTTACGCCAATCACCCGGTAAGTGGCGTAGATTTGCGTAGAAAAGCGTGGATCGTGCAAAAACGGAGAATCTGGAAAAATCGGCTTGTGGCCTTGATAATTCTACAAAAGTCTACGTTTCCCGATATTCGTGATTCGGCTCCAAAAGTGTGGTTTGGAAGGGCGGCATGTACTAAGCCGCAGCCCCATCCCATCCCGATGTCTTTTGAGGCAGGGTCTCTTCGGAGGCCCTGCCTCTTTTGCGTAACAGCCCCTTTTTCTGCCCATACTACGGGGCAGGGAAGGGGGCTGTTTTATGTCGGGCCGGAGGGTGCTTGCGCTGTATGGGGCGCTCCTGCTGGGGTTTGCGGCGGTGGTCTGCCGGTTGTACTGGCTCTGCTCGAACACCGGATACGCAGCGCGGGCATCGGCGCAGAGCGAGGCCGTCCTGCGCCTGCCTGCGGCGCGGGGGAACTTCTACGACTGCGACGGCCTGCCGCTGACGGGGCTTTCGGAGCAGTGGCTGGCCCTCTGCTTCCCGGGGGAGGGCAGTTATGCGCGGCTCTACCCCTACGCGGACGCCGACGGGCAGGCGGTGCTCTACCGGGAGCGGAACGCCTCTCGGCCCTTCCTGCTGGAGGTGGCGCAGGATGTGAGGGGGCTGGGCGTGCGGTGCTATGCTGTGCCCCGGCGGTACGCCGCCGCCCCGCTGGCGGAGCATCTCATTGGCTATCTGGACGGCGAGGGCCTCGGCGCGGCGGGCCTCGAAGCGGCGCTGGACGACATCCTTTCCACCGGCGGGCAGGACATCCTCCGGTGCGCGGTCACGGCGCAGGGACGTCTGCGGCGGGGCAGTGAGCCGGTGCTGGAAAAGGCATCCGCCGCCGCACGGGGGGTGCGGCTGACCCTCTCCCGCAGCATCCAGCGGGCCGCAGAGGGGGTGGCGGCAGAGAGCATGGCCGCCGGGTGCATCCTGATCCTGGAGGCCGGCAGCGGCAAGGTGCGGGCCTGCGTCAGCCGGCCCGGCTTCGACCCGGCCCATGTGGGCGAGAGCCTGACGGCCCCGGACAGCCCACTCCTGAACCGCGCCCTCTCGGCCTATGCGGTCGGCTCGGTGTTCAAGCCGGTGGTGGCGGCTGCGGCGCTGGAAGCCGGGGAGGGGGACTTCGTCCGGGACTGCCCGGGGTATGACAGCCGGAACGGACAGGTCTATCGCTGCGCCGGAAGCGTGCCCCACGGCCTTGTGGGGCTGGGCGGCGCGCTGGAAAAGAGCTGCAACGGCTACTTCATCGAGCTGGGGCGGCGTCTCGGGCCGGAGCGGGTCCGGCAGATGGCGGCGGCGCTGGGCTTCGGGAAGGGGCAGGACATCGCGGCGGGCCTCCGGGCCTCGGCGGGCGTCCTGCCCGAGGCGGAGACGCTGGAAAACGAGGGGCAGTTCGCCAACTTCTGCTTCGGGCAGGGGGAGCTTCTGGCGACGCCCTTACAGGCGGCGGGGATGATGAACGCCATCGCGGCGGGCGGCGTCTACCGCACCCCCCTTTTCGTGGAGTGTGTCGTGGACGAGGCCACCGGCGAGGAGCTTGCGCCGCTGGCCCACGGCTCGGCCCGGCGGGTGTTTTCCGAAGAGACGGCAAAGAGGCTGCAAGGCCTGCTGGCGGGCGTCGTGGCGGAGGGGACGGGCCAGCAGGCGGCCCCTGCGGAGGGCACTGCCGCCGGAAAGACCGGTACGGCCCAGACCGGACAGTTCCGGGAGGGCGAGGAGCTGAAAAATTACTGGTTCGCGGGCTTTTACCCGGCGGACAGGCCCCGCTGGACCATCGTGGTGATGCAGGACGCCCAGACCGAGCCGGAGGTGTCCAGCGCCGCGGTCTTTGCCCGCCTGTGCGACGCGCTGGCGGCGGGAGAGGACGGGTAGTTTTGCGTTTTTGCTTGCTTTTTTGGCCGGGGTATGTTACTATATACTTGTATCTGTATGTTTGTATCCCAAAATTGACAATAAAAGGAGCGTTTTCATCCATGGCAGTCAATGAAATCGTCGGCGGCGTTATCCTGCTCGTCGTCTCGGTCGCCATCTTTGCCCTTACCCTGATGCAGCACACCCACGGTCAGGGTCTGTCCGGTGCCATCAACGGCAGCGCTTACGGCGCAAACAACACCCGTCTGACCCCTGCGGATCAGATGCTGGCGAAAGTGACCCGCATCGCCGGTGTCGTCTTCTTTGTGGTGGCCATTCTGGCCTGCGTGTTCGCAAGCCGTCTGGCCTGAGTACGCGCCCGCAGCCCCGTGATGAAAGCGGGGCTGTTTTTCTGTTTGTATGGATAAGAGGGAAAAGCCGCGCCCCGGTGGGAGGGCGGGCCAAGGTAGTTAAGGAGAAAGAAAATCTATGTCAATGCGCGATAAGATCGAACACGCGATTCAGAACCAGCCCTGCACCGTCAAGGAGCTGAAGCAGAAGTTCGGCGGCGAGCGCGGCGCAGACCGCAAGGTGATGGAGGCTCTGGACGAGCTGGTGCGGGAGGCCGTCGTCTGCCAGCGTCAGGGCGTGTTCTTCACCGTCCGCTCCGGCCGTGCCGACAAGGCTCTGCTGTGCAAGGTGGTCAAGCTGGGCAAGAACTTTGCCTTCGTCATGCTGGAGGACGGCACCAGCGACATCTTCATCCCCGGCCGCTTCACCAAGGGCGCCATGCCCGGCGATGAGGTGCTGGTGGAGAAGTTCGAGCATCCCCGCATGGAGGGCAGCGACGAGGGCACCATCCTCGCCGTCCTGACCGAGAAGAACGATCTGGTGGGCACGGTGCGCCGGGTCGAGGGCCGTCTGCGCTTCGTGCCCGACGACTGCCCGGCCATCACTATGCCGCTGGCCCGGGACTGCGAGGGCGGCGCAAAGGACGGCGACAAGGTGGCCGTCGAGATCCTGAACCGCGGCAACCGGCAGGAGGATCACCGGGTGGGCGTCGCCATGCGCTTCGGCAGCTCCGACGAGGCCAAGCGCTGCGCCAAGGCCCTGCTCTACGCCAAGGACATCCGCACCCGCTTCCCGGATAAGGTCCGGGAGGAGGCCAAGAAGTTCGAGGGGGCAGAGATCTCCGAGAAGGACTGCGAGGGCCGGATGGACCTGCGCGCCCTGCCCATCTTCACCATCGACAGCGCCGAGACCAAGGACATCGACGACGCCGTCAGCCTGACCCGCACCTCTGACGGCGGCTTCGAGCTGGGCGTCCACATTGCCGACGTCTCCAACTACGTCAAGCCCGGCACCGAGCTGGACAACGAGGCCTTCAGCCGCGCCACCAGCGTCTACTACGCCGATCAGGTGGTGCCCATGCTGCCCAAGGCCCTGTCCAACGGCATCTGCAGCCTGAACGAGAACGAGCTGCGTCTGGCCTTCTCCTGCCTGATGCGTCTGGACAAGGACGGCAACCTGACCGACTACCGCTTCGTCAAGTCCATCATCCGCAGCCGGGTCAAGGGCGTCTACGCCGAGATCAACGCCCTGCTGGCCGGGACGGCGGACGCCGAGATCAAGGCAAAGTATGCCGACGTCATCGACCAGCTCCCCGCCATGAAGGAGCTGTACGGCCACCGCGCCCGCCTGCGGAAGGAGCGGGGCTGCATGGACATCGAGAGCGGCGAGGTCAAGCTCATCCTCGACGAGAACGGCCGCTGCATCGACGTCAAGAAGCGCACCTCCGGCGAGAGCGAGAGCATGATCGAGGAGTTCATGCTGCTGGCCAACCAGTGCGCCGCCCACTTTGCCCGGGTCAAGCAGATCCCCTTCGTCTACCGCGTCCACGAGGAGCCGAACGCCGAGAAGCTGGAGCGTCTCCACGCCCTGCTGCAGGCCTGCGGCATCAACGACCACTTCGCCAAGGAGGTGCCCACGCCCAAGGAGCTGAGCGCCATCCTCGAGGGGGTGCGGGGCACGCCGTATGAGCAGATCATCAACACCGGGATGCTGCGCTGTATGTCCAAGGCCCTCTACGAGGAAAAGCCCAAGGGCCACTACGGTCTGGTGCTGAAGGATTACGCCCACTTCACCAGCCCCATCCGCCGCTACCCCGACCTCGCCATCCACCGCATCATGACCGACCTGCTCAAGGGCACCGAGAAGGAGACCATGATCCTCCGCTACACCGACTTTGCAGAGCGTGCCTCCAAGCAGTCCAGCGAGCGGGAGGTCGTCGCCATGCAGATCGAGCGGAAGGCCGAGGACTGCTACAAGGCCGAGTATGCCCGCCGCCATCTGGGCGAGTGCTACGAGGGCACCATCTCCGGCGTGACCCAGCGCGGCCTCTTCATCGAGCTGGACAACGGCGTGGAGGGCTTCGTGCCCGCTTCCAGCCTGACCCCCTCCGGCACCAGCCTCACCGAGGGCGTCCGTCTGACCGACCCCGCCTCCGGCAAGAGCTGGAGCCTCGGCGACAAGATGATGATCACCATCGTCCGCGCCGACGTCAATCTGGGCAAGATCGACTTCGAGGTCGCCCCTGCCGCCAAGAACTGAGGAGGGGAAAACATGAGCATCCGTCATGCAGTCCCCGCCGATGTGGACACGCTGGCCGACATCGAAGCGGCATCCTATCCGCCCGCCGAGGGGGCGTCCCGACAGAGCATCGCCGGGCGGGTGGCCGTCTACCCGGACCATTTCTGGCTGCTGGAGGAGGACGGCGGGGTGAAAGCCTTCGTCAACGGCCTCGTCACCGACCAGCCCGACCTCACCGACGCGATGTACGACGACCCCCATCTCCACACGCCAGAGGGCAGCTGGCAGATGATCTTCAGCGTCGTCACCGCCCCGGCCCATCGGCGGGAGGGCTGTGCGTCCCGTGTTTTGCGGCAGGTCTGTGCCGACGCAAAGGCCGCTGGCCGCAGGGGCGTCGTGCTCACCTGCAAGGAGAGGCTCATCGGCTTCTACGCCCGGTTCGGCTTCGTGGACGAGGGCGTGTCCGCCTCCACCCACGGTGACGTCGTCTGGCATCAGATGCGCCTGACCTTCTGAACCTGTTTCTGTTCCGCCCCCGGTGCGCTGGGGGCGGATTTCTTTTTGTCAGAAACGCAACTGATAACAGTTGCAAAATGGAGCGGAGAAGCGTATAATGGAGGCAGAGGAGGGAAAGGCTTATGGGACAGAAGGAAAAGCTCATCCGCAGGCTGAAGGAGAGGCCGAGGGATTTTACCTTTGAAGAAGCGGAGACGCTTCTGGGCTATCTGGAATTTATCCGCTCCAACAAGGGCAGGACGAGCGGGTCGCGGGTGATGTTCAGCAGCCCGGAGCATGGGACGATCTTGCTCCACAAGCCTCATCCTCAGAAAGAGCTGAAGGGCTATCAAGTCAAGCAGCTGGTCGATTTTTTGGAACAGGAGGGCCTGATATGAAGAATACGATGGAGTATAAGGGCTATCTTGGCAGCGTGGAATTTGACGAAGAAGAGGGCCTGCTTTTTGGCCGTGTAATGGGCATCCGCTCGCTCATCTCCTACGAAGGGGAGAGCGCGAAGGAGCTGCTGGAGGATTTCCACGGCGCGGTGGACGATTACCTCGAACTGTGCCGCGCGGAGGGAAAAACGCCGGAGACGGCCTACAAGGGGAGCTTCAACATCCGCATCTCGCCGGAACTGCACAAGCAGCTGGCCGTCTATGCGATGGAACACAATGTCTCCCTCAACCACTGCGTGGAGCAGGCACTGGAAAAGGCGCTGGCGCAGAAATAACAGGAACGCTCATATTGTTTTGTCCGCCCCCGGTGCGCTGGGGGCGGATTTTTTATGCAAACGGGGCGGTTTGCTGAAAAGTGCGTCAACTGGATGGTTTTGCTTGTTGTCCGCGGCGGGTGCGCAGGGTATACTGTTGCCATAAGGACGGCACAGAGATGTCGAAAAAGCGACCGAAACAGGGAGGTTTCTCTATGTACTATTCCAGTGGCAACTATGAGGCTTTTGCAACGCCGAAAAAGCCGGAGGGCGTCGATCACAAATCGGCTTATCTCATCGGTTCCGGTCTGGCGGCCCTGACGGCGGCCTGCTATCTGGTGCGGGACGGCCAGATGAAAGGCGGGCATGTGCACGTGTTCGAGAAGGACCCCATCCCCGGCGGGGCCTGCGATGGCTATAAGTACGACGTGGGCTATGTGATGCGGGGCGGCCGCGAGATGGACAACCATTTTGAGGTCATGTGGGATCTGCTGCGCTCCATCCCGTCTCTGGAGACCGAGGGGGCCAGCGTGCTGGACGAGTATTACTGGCTGAACAAGGCCGACCCCAACTACTCCCTCTGCCGCGCGACGGTCAACCGCGGCGAGGACGCCCACACCGACGGCAAGTTCGGCCTGTCCGATCGGGGCGCCATGGAGATCATGAGGCTCTTCTTCACGCCCGACGAGGCGCTGCAGGATAAGAAGATCACCGATTACTTCGATGACGAGGTACTTGGCTCCAACTTCTGGCTCTACTGGCGGACCATGTTCGCCTTCGAGAACTGGCACAGCGCCCTCGAGATGAAGCTCTACCTCAAGCGCTTTATCCACCACATCGGCGGCCTGCCCGACTTTACCGCCCTCCGTTTTACCCGCTACAACCAGTATGAGTCCATCATCCTGCCCATGGTGGCCTACCTGAAGGACCACGGCGTCCAGTTCCACTACGACACCAAGGTGGTGGACGTCCAGTTCAGCCTTGAGCCGGGCAGGAAGCAGGCCGTGGGCGTTACAGTGGACCACAAGGGCGAGGTGACGACCATCGGCCTGACCGAGAACGACCTGCTCTTTATCACCAACGGCGGCTGCGTGGAGAGCTGCACCGTGGGTGCACAAAACAAGGCGGCGGGCTTCGACCCCGCCATCCGGCCGGGCAACGGCTGGGATCTGTGGAAGAAGATCGCGGCGCAGGACCCCGCCTTCGGACACCCGGAAAAGTTCTGCTCGGAGCCGGAGCGGAGCAACTGGGAGAGCGCCACCATCACCACGCTGGATGAGAAGATCCCGCAGTATATCCAGAAGATCTGCAAGCGCGACCCCTTCAGCGGCCGCACCGTCACCGGCGGCATCGTCACCGTGAAGGACTCCAGCTGGCTGCTGAGCTGGACCCTCAATCGCCAGCAGCAGTTCCGCGACCAGCCCCGGAACCAGCTCTGCGTCTGGGTCTACGGCCTGTTCAGCGACAAGCCCGGTGACTACGTCAGGAAGCCCATGCGGGACTGCACCGGCCGGGAGATCTGCATGGAGTGGCTGTACCATCTGGGCGTGCCGGTGGAGGACATCGCCTCGATGGCCGAGAACAGCGCCAACACCGTGCCGGTGATGATGCCCTATATCGACGCCTTCTTCATGCCCCGGGCCAAGGGCGACCGCCCCGACATCGTGCCCGAGGGAGCAGTGAACTTCGCCTTCCTCGGCCAGTTCGCCGAGACGGCCCGGGACACCATCTTCACCACCGAATACTCCATGCGCACCGGCATGGAGGCCGTGTACACCCTGCTGGACATCGACCGGGGCGTGCCGGAGGTCTGGGGCAGCACCTACGACGTCCGCGCCCTGCTCGACGCAGCGGTCAAGCTGCGGGACGGCAGGAAGCTCACGGACATGGAGCTGCCCCTTATGGGCCGCATCGCCCTGAAGGAAGCGCTGAAAAAGATCGAGGGCACCGACCTCGAAAAGCTCCTGCGCCGCTACAACGCCATCTGAGCACGGCTCATTTTCAGAACGATATTCCTCCCGAACACAGAAGACCGGATGCTGCACGCCTGAGGCAGGAAGCAGCACCCGGTCTTTTGTGCTGATTTGCGCGAGATTTCATAAAAAGTCGTACCCATAAAGGAGATTATTGTACAGGATGACCAGATTTGGGCTTGCCCTTTCGGCGGTTCTGTGGTAAGCTTAGAGCAAAGAGCGCGGCACGGCAGAAGAGAGGCTGTGCCGCCAAAGGTCTGGAACATAAAGGAGGTCATTTCTCGTGAAACACTTTATTTCTCGCCGCAATTTCCTGAAGGCCGCCGGTGTCACCGCCGCTGCCTCGGCCATGGCCGCTGCCGTCCCGCAGGCTTCCGCCGGCTGGCTGACGGGCAAGGACGCCGCCGTCACCATCCTGTACACCAACGACGTACACACCTACATTGATAACAAGTCCCCCAAGCTGACCTATGCCGCCATCGCCGCCCTGAAGCAGGGCTATGTCGATGAGGGCAAGCCCGTCCTGCTGGTGGACGCAGGCGACCACATTCAGGGCACCGCCTACGGCTCGATGGACGACGGCGCGACCATCATCGAGCTGATGAACGAGGCGGGCTACGATGTGGCCACGCTGGGCAACCACGAGTTCGACTACGGCATGGCCCGCGCCAAGGCCGTCATCAAGGAAGCGGACTTCCCCTATGTCTCCTGCAACTGGGTGGACCTGCGCACCGGTCTGCGCGTCCTGCCTGCCGTCAAGCTGTTCCCCGCAGGCGGCAAGTGGATCGCATTCGTGGGCATCACCACCCCCGAGTCCTTTACCAAATCCACCCCGGCCTACTTCATGAACGCCAAGCAGACCAAGTACATCTACGACATTCTGGGCGGTGACGACGGCAAGAAGCTGTACGACGCCGTGCAGAAGGGCATCGACAAGGCCAAGGCACTGGGCGCAGACGTCATCATCGGTCTGGGCCATCTGGGCGTTGACCCCTCCTCCTCTCCGTGGACCAGCGAAGAGGTCATCGCCAACACCACCGGCTTCGACGCCTTCATCGACGGCCACTCCCACACCGTTATGGAGAACAAGCAGGTCTACGACGCCGCCGGTAAGGCCGTCACCCTGACCCAGACCGGCTCCTACCTCGCCAATGTCGGCAAGATGACCCTCGCCGAGGACGGCACCATCACCACCGAGCTGATCTCCACCGCAGACGTCTCCGACGCCGCCGTGGCCGCTACCGCCGCAACGTGGATCAAGGAAGTGGACGAGATGCTGGGCGAGCAGATCGCCGTCACCGACATCAACTTCTACATCAGCGACCCCGCCACCGGCAAGCGCCGCATCCGCTCGGGCGAGACCAACCTCGGCGACTTTGTGGCCGACGGCATCTACACCTACTTCAACGAGATCGAGCAGCTGGACTGCGACATCGCCATGATGAACGGCGGCGGCATCCGCACCGACGTGAGCGCGGGCGACTGGTCCTTCAAGACCTGCAAGCAGATCAGCCCCTTCGGCAACGTGGCCTGCCTGATGGCCGTCACCGGCCAGCAGATTCAGGATGCGCTGGAGTTCGGTGCCCGCTTCGTCGGCCCGGAGGGCAAGGAGAACGGCGGCTTCCTGCACGTCGCCGGTGCGACCTATGAGATCCACACCGACATCCCCAACACCGTCCGCACCGACGACAAGAACGTCTGGCAGGGCAGCGCCACCGGCACGCCCCGCGTCCAGAACGTGCGCATCTACGACCGAAAGACCGGCACCTATGAGCCGCTGGACCTGAACCGCACCTACGCGCTGGCCGGTATGAACTACACCCTGCGCAATCTGGGCGACGGCTTCGCCATGTTCGACGGCGCAGAGCTGATCAAGGACTATGTCGCGGAGGACTACCTCGTCATGTCCACCTACGCCATGATCTTTGACGGCGCGACCGAGGGTATGCCGGTTCTGGCAAGCGCCAACAGCCCGCTGGCAAGCTACCCCGGTTACCTGCTGGATTATGAGGATCCGCATGGCGCAGGACGCATTCAGGTCGTCTGAGGGATTTAGAGCGTAGCCCTCTCAGTCACCTTCGGTGACAGCTCCCCCGGCAGCGGCATGCCCTCTCCGTCTGCTTCGCAATGCCACTGCCCGGGTTGCGGCACCCAGCGTCTGCTTCGCTGTCGCTTGCATCCTGCTGGCCGCTGCCCCAACAGCTCCTCCCTGTTTCCGCCGCTGGCGGCGGTCGTCGCCGTTGCCCCCAAAGGGAGAGGCACTGGCGTGCCGGTCAGGCCCACGCGGGACGAGCAAAGCTTACTCTATCCGAAAACAGTAGTGCCCTGCTATAGAGGGCAGCAGCTTCGGGACAATATCCCTTGTCAAGCTGCTGTGAATCTCTGTAGCAGGGCACTATATTTTATGCCATATTGAGCTTTCAGCGGTCAGCGGAAAGTGGCCCGACACGCCAGTGGCTCCCCCCTTTGGGGGAGCTGGCGAGCGGAGCGAGACTGAGAGGGCAAGGTCGTTACAGAAAAACAAAAACACAGCGATAGCATCGCTCTGACAAAAGCCGGTGCGTATCGCTGTGTAGATGCTCTTGGGAGACGGGCTTGCCCTCTCCGTCACCTTCGGTGCAAAGGGAGGGGCTTTCCTCCTGCGGCGGCTTAACCCTTCGCAAACAACCCCTTCAGCACCAGAGGGGTGATGATGGAGGACGCGACGATGAGGAGGATGACTGCCGTGAAGAAGACGGAGTCCACCACCCCTACGCCGAGGCCCTTCTGGGCCACGATGAGGGCCACCTCGCCGCGGGTCATCATGCCGACGCCTACCTTGAGGGAGTCCGGCCAGCTGAAGCGGCAGACCTTCGCGGCGAGGCCGCAGCCGATGATCTTGGTGATGAGGGCCACCACCACGAAGCAGACGCTGAAGAGCAGGATGGTGGGGGTGAGGCCGCTGATGTCGGTCTTGAGGCCGATGCTGGCGAAGAAGACGGGGGAGAAGAGGGTGTAGCTGCTGATGTCCACCCGGCGCTCGATGTAGGATGCATCCTCAAGGGAGCAGAGCACGATGCCCGCGATGTAAGCGCCCGTGATGTCGGCGATGCCGAAATACTGCTCGGCGATGTAGGCCATCGCAAAGCAGAAGGCAAGGCTGACGATGGTGATGCGCTGGGTGTGGGGGTTGCGATGGTCCAGCCAGAGCATAGCCTTGTGGATGATGAGGCCGATGACGATAGCGGCCGCGAAGAAGAGGATGGTGTCCATCAGCACCTCCACGAGGCTGGTGTCCGAGCCGCCGCTGGCACCCAGCACGCAGGTGAGCACCACGATGCCGATGACGTCATCAATGACGGCGGCGCTGACGATGGTGGTGCCGAGGAAGCTCTTGAGCTTGCCCAGCTCCTGCAGGGTGGCCACGGTGATGGAGACGCTGGTGGCCGTCATGATGGTACCGATGAAGAGGGCACGGTAGAACTCGGTGCTGCCCACCGCCGCAAAGCCGTAGAAGAGGCTGTAGAGCAGGGTGCCGCCCGCCAGAGGCACCGCCACGCCCACACAGGCGATGAGGGTGGCGATGGGGCCAGCCCGCATCAGCTCCTGCAGGTTGGTGCCGAGGCCGGTGTTGAACATCAGCAGCACGACGCCGATCTCGGCGAAGATGGCGATGGAGTCGCTGGGCTGGACGAGATTCAGCAGACAGGGGCCGATGACGAGGCCCGCGATGATCTCGCCCACCACCTGCGGTGCCCGGCATTTGCGGGCCAGCAGCGCAAAGAACTTGGCGCTGATGAGGATGATGGCGAGGTTCCGAAAGATGGAATACATAGATGATCCTTCCTTTGACGTTAGCAATCGTCCCGCTCCCCGAAGAGGCCCTGCCCCGCGCAGGCGGGCGGAAGGGGAGAAGAACACTTTTTATTATAGTCCTCCTCTCGCCGGAATGTAAAGGAAAACCGCCTCAGAAACGGCCAAGAATACCATGTAAAGAAGATATGACAGGCATACCGGGAAACCATAAAGAGAATGGCGGGGCAGAATGCGAAAAAAATCGCGCAGAAAAGCTTGACAATTTTCGCTGGGCTTGCTATAATAAGTTGCTGTCTGAACAGACACGCCGCACAGCCTGCGCGACGCCGCGCGGTCTGTGTACCCTTGGCCTCATAACCTTGAGGCCCTTAAGTCCAAAAGGAGGTGCTACAAAATGGCAAAGTACGAAACCATGCTGATTACCAGCGCTGCTCTCGACGAGGAGGCTTCTTCCGCCCTCATCGGCAAGTTCAAGTCCCTGATCGAGGCAAACGGTACCATCGATTCCATCGATGAGTGGGGCAAGCGCCGTCTGGCCTACCCCATCAACGATGAGGAGGAGGGCGTCTACACCGTGATCAACTTCACCGCCGATCCCAGCTTCCCCGCTGAGCTTGACCGTGTGTACAAGATCACTGAGGGCGTTATGCGCAGCCTGATCGTTGCCCACGAGGAGTAATCTTTTCGTGACGAAAAAGGAGTCCGTATTATGTTGAATGTTGTAGCGATCATGGGCCGCCTCGTGGCGGACCCCGAGCTTCGCACCACCCAGAACGGCACCAATGTGTGCAGTTTCCGCATTGCGTGCGACCGCAACTTTGCCCGTCAGGGCGAGCAGCGTCAGGCCGATTTCATCGACATCGTCGCATGGCGCCAGCAGGCAGAGTTCGTCTCCAAGTATTTCCAGAAGGGCAGTCTGATCGCCATCGAAGGCAGTCTCCAGACCCGCCAGTATCAGGACAAGAACGGGAACAACCGCACGGCTGTGGAGGTCGTGGCAAACAACATCAGCTTTGCAGGCCCCAAGAACTCGAATGGCAGCAATCAGGGCGGCAGCAGCTATCAGAATGCTGCGCCGTCCTACCAGAACGCAGCGCCTGCCCGCCCGGCTGCTGTGGAGGCAGCTCCCAGCTACTCCGCCGGAAACGCAGACGACTTCGCCGTCATCGACGACAGCGACGACCTGCCGTTCTGATCCCGAACCGGTGTGAACCGTAAAAATCCAACAGGAGGTAATAAGCAATGGCTTTTGAAAGAACCGAAGGCTCTCGCCCCGCGCGCCCCATCCGCCGCGGCCGCAAGAAGGTTTGCAGCTTCTGTGTCGATCGCATCGACACCATCGATTACAAGGACGTGCCCCGTCTGCGTAAGTACGTTTCTGAGCGTGCAAAGATCATTCCCCGCCGTGTGACCGGCACCTGCGCTTTCCATCAGCGCGCCCTGACCGTGGCCATCAAGCGTGCTCGTCACGTTGCCCTGATGCCCTACGTCAGCGACTAATCTGAACTTATCAACCCAATCAAAATAATCAGCGATCAGCAAAGCGCCCCCGCCGATGACAAGGCAGGGGCGCTTTTTTTGCAGTCTTTTCCGGCAGCGCACGACAAAAGGCTCCCCCTTTGGGGGAGCTGTCACCGAAGGTGACTGAGAGGGCAAGGACGCTACAGAAAAATAAAAAAGCACAGCGATAGCATCGCTCTGACAAAAGCCAGTGCTTATCGCTGTGCAGATACTTTTGGGAAACGGGCTTGCCCTCTCAGTCTCGCTCCGCTCGCCAGCTCCCCCAAAGGGGGAGCCAACTGGTGTGCCGGTCGCTTACAGCGTCTTGCAGAACTCCTTCAGGTAGGCGCGGAAGGCCTCACCGATCTCGGGGTGCTGCAGGGCCAGCTCCACCTGCGCCTCCACGACCTTGAGCTTGTTGCCCATGTCGTAGTGCTTGCCGGTGAACTCCACCGCCGTCATGCCGCCGTGGCTGCGGGCATACTCGGCCATGGCGTCGGTCAGCTGGATCTCGCCGCCTGCGCCGGGCTTGGTCTGGGCGAGGATGTCGTAGATCTCGGGCGTCAGCAGGACGCGGCCAAGGATGGAGTAGTTGCTGAACTCCTGCCCCTTCTTGGGCTTCTCGATCATGTCGTCCACGAAGAAGTAGTTGTCGTGGATGGGGGTGGTCTTGAGGCTGCAATAGCGGCTCACGTCGGCCCATGGCACGGCAGACACGCCCGCGACCGGGCGGCCGAACTCCTCGTAGGCGCGGATGAGCTGGGCGCAGACCGGGTCCTCGCCCCAGATGACGTCGTCACCGTAGATGACCACGAAGGGGTCGTCGCCGGTGAAGGGCTTGGCCATGCTGACGGCGTGGCCGAGGCCGAGGGTCTGGTGCTGGCGGACGAAGAAGATGTTGGCCAGATTCGAGATGCCGAGGCACTCCTCCAGCATCTTCTCCTTGCCGGGGACGGCCAGCTTTGCTTCCAGCTCGGGGCTGCGGTCGAAGTGGTCCTGAATGATGCCCTGATTCCGGCTCACGATGATGAGGATGTCGGTGATGCCGGAGCGGACGGCCTCCTCCACCAGATACTGGATGGCGGGCTTGTCCACGAGGGGGAGCATCCCCTTGGGCATGGCCTTGGTGGCGGGCAGGACGCGGGTGCCGAGGCCCGCAGCGGGGATGACTGCCTTGGTGACTTTTTTCATGATTCAAACTCCTTCACTATGATAGTCTTACAGCTGGGTGAGATCAGCCGTAAAAAGCGTTGAGCAGGGCCTGCAGGTCGGGGCCGAGCAGCAGGGTAAAGAGGCTGCCGCCGAGGGTCAGGAGCAGGATGCAGAGAAAGACCGCCCCGAAGCTGACGCCGCCCTGTGCGCGGAGGACAGCCTGCCGCTGGCGGGCGTCGGGGAACTCGGACTGGATGCGGCGGATGCGGCTGGCCGCGCTGCGGCGGTAGAGCCATTTGCCGTACATCCCCCGCACCAGCATCAGCAGGAAGCTGAGAAGGGAGCAGACTCGGGCAAGGACCGTGAGGGCCGAGGCGCTGAGGGCCGGGGCGAAGCTGCTGCCCGAAAGCTGGAGCATCTCGATGAAGGTGGGGGCCGCCAGCAGCATTTCGGCGGCAAGGAAGCCGAAGGCCGGTCTCCACGCCTTGCGGTAGAAGAAATAGAACGGCCCGAACAGCAGCGCCGAGAAGCTCATGGAGATCTTGCTCTTTTGCAGCTGCATCCGGCTGTAGGCCGCCAGATAGGCGGGGGCGGCGGGGCCGATGTAGTCCAGCCAGTCCTGCCGGGCGATGCCGTCCATCCGGGCCTCTTTGCCGAAGGCCTCCTCGAAGAACTCCTTCTCAGGGTCGGCTGCGCCGCCGAACTGGCGGTACATCCGGGAGTAGTCGAAGCTGTCCTCCGTGGTGTCGGAGACAGGGGACGGCTCCTGCTCCTCGGGGGGGAGCACTGCGCCGCAGCAGCGGCATTTTTCTGCATCCCGCAGGGTGCGCTCGCCGCAGGCCGGGCAGGTGCGGAGCTGGCTCTCCTCGTAGGGAAACTTCCACTCGTAACCGGCGGCATGGGCGGGGCGGTGGATGCACTGGCCCAGCTTCTCGTAGCAGGTGCGGTGATAGGGCGCGCCGCAGTCGGGGCAGACCACGATGTCATCCTGAAGGGTGAGCGGCTCGCCGCAGCCCTCACACGGACAGCCATAGTATTTTGGCATAACATCCTCCAATGATTATGGTAGTTATCAGTATTATACACTCAAAAGAGAGAAAAGAAAAGCCAGAAATCTTCAAATTTCCAGCACGATGGCATTTTTTCCTCTTTACTTTATCATGGATTCTGGGTATACTAATGAAGTATCTGTGTATAAACTGTATCTTTTGGGAGCGCCCCCGCCGGAAAGCCTCTCCCTTTGGGAGAGGTGGCATTGCGGAGCAATGACGGAGAGGGCAAGCCCGGCAGGACAGAGTTGCCATGCAGCGATAAGCAGGCCCTCTGTCAGAGCGATGCTGTTGCCGCGCCTGCAAGTCCGCGTCAGCGTCCTTGCCCTCTCAGTCACCTTCGGTGACAGCTCCCCCAAAGGGGGAGCCTCTGACGGCGAGGGCTACTGCCAGAGATGCTCCCAAAAGATTGAGACGAGAGGAATAAAACGATGATCACCACGGACGAACTGAAAGTACAGCTGGCCGACTACGGCAAGGCTGTGAAAGACCTGGAAGAGGCGCTGGCCATCGACGCCTCCCGCAAGCGCGTGCAGGAGCTGGAGCACACCATGTCCCGCCCCGGCTTCTACGACGACGCGGAGCTGAGCAAGAAAGTCTTCGACGAGGTCGGCGACCTGAAGGGCAAGCTGAACCGCTTCGAGAAGCTGCAGGGCCTCTACGACGACGCCGAGACCATGCTGGTCATGCTGGACGAGGAGTACGACCCCGAGATGGTGCCCGAGGCCGAGGAGGCCGTCAACGCAGTGGGCAAGGCGGTGGACGAGCTGCAGCTGATGACCATGCTGAACGGCGAGTACGACCACAGCAACGCCATCCTGACCTTCCACGCCGGTACCGGCGGCACCGAGGCGCAGGACTGGGCCGAGATGCTCTACCGGATGTACAACAAGTGGGCGCAGGCCCACGGCATGACCGTGGAGGTGCTGGACTATCAGGACGGCGACGAGGCCGGCATGAAGAGCGCTTCCATGATGGTCAAGGGCGCCAACGCCTACGGCCTGCTCAAGAGCGAGAACGGCGTCCACCGTCTGGTGCGCGTCTCGCCCTTCGACGCCAACGCCCGCCGTCAGACCAGCTTTGCCTCGCTGGAGGTCATGCCCGAGCTGGACAACACCATTCAGGTGGACATCCGCCCCGAGGACATCGAGATGCAGGTCTACCGCTCCTCCGGCGCAGGCGGCCAGCACATCAATAAGACCTCCTCCGCCGTCCGACTCATCCATAAGCCCACCGGCATCGTGGTCAGCTGCCAGACCCAGCGCAGCCAGTTCCAGAACCGCGACTACGCCATGGAGATGCTGAAGGCAAAGCTCTACCAGATCGCCAAGCAGCAGCATATGGACAAGATCGACGACATCAAGGGCGTCCAGAACGAGATCGCATGGGGCCACCAGATCCGCTCCTACGTCTTTATGCCCTACACCATGGTCAAGGACCACCGCACCAACTACGAGACCGGCAACGTGGACGCTGTCATGGACGGCGACCTCGACGGCTTCATCTTCGCCTACCTCAAGGCCGCCAGCCGTGGGGAGCTGCAGGATGCATAAGGTCTAAGGACTGGATAAAACAGAAGCACCCACCCTTTCCCGTGAAACGGGAGGGTGGGTGCTTTTTTGCTGCTTTACGGGATGCAGAGGCTCTCCCTTTGGGGGAGCTGGCGCGGAGCGCCTGAGAGGGCAAGGACGCTGCCGGTGAAGCGCAGGCGCAGCGATAGTATCGCTCTGACAAAGGGCCTGCTTATCGCTGCATGGCGGCTCTCGGGGGACGGGCTTGCCCTCTCCGTCTGCTTCGCAGACACCTCTCCCAAGGGGAGAGGCTTTCGCTCGCGGTAAAGTTTCGGGTCTTTATTCCAGATCTCCCAGTATCCCCGGCCAGAGGGCCTGCTCCTGCCGCATGGCGACGAAGCAGCAGTCGAGGTACATTTTATTCACCGCCGCGACGATGGTGCCCCGCAGCAGCCGTTTTTCGTCGTTGGCGTCGGGGTCGAGGTCGCGGATGGAGGAGCTGGCCCCGAAGATGAAGGGCAGGCAGTTCTCCACCTCGTCGCAGAAGGAGTCGTAGGCCTCGGCGGCGGTGCAGTGGGCGCGCTGCATCCGGAACAGCATCTCGATGTTTTCCAGCGAGAGGACGTTCTTGGACAGCACGATGTAGAGGAGAGCGGCCAGCTGCTCGCGGGAATACTTCTTTTTGACGGGGTGGGAGATGACTCCTTTCTTGACATAATTGCTCACCATCGAGGGGGTAAGCTCCACCCCGGGGAAGCCCCGGAAGCAGCTGTTGACCAGCTGTACGGTCTGGTCGAGATAGAGGCCCACGGCGGGCAGCTCCCGATAGCGCGGGAGGCTGAAGCCGGCGGCGCAGGCCGTGACACGTCGTTTCATTTCCTGATCCATGCTGGTAGTATAGCGCATTTTCACCTCCGGGTCAACCGTTTATGAAAGCCTTGTAAAGAATTTTGCAAATCACTTGACAGGGTTTTGAAAAGCTGATATAGTGGACTCATCGAACGTAAAAAATGCGGCGGACACCCGCCGGAATGGAGATAGATGAGATGAAACGAATCGTTGTGGACTCTTCTGCCAGCCTGTATCAGCTGGACGGCGTAGATTTTGCCGCCGTCCCCCTCAAGATCGTGACCGACGAGCGGGAATATCTCGACGATGGCACGCTGGACGCCGTGGAGATGGCGACCACCCTGCGGACCTACAAGGGCAAGACCAGCACCTCCTGCCCCAACATCAGCGACTGGCTGGGGGCCTACGAGGGCGCGGACGAGGTCTACGCCATCACCATCACCGGCACCCTGTCGGGCAGCTGCAACGCCGCCCAGCTGGCCGCCGAGGAGTATCAGGCCGAGCACCCGGAGGCAAAGGTCTTTGTGCTGGACAGCCTCTCCGCAGGGCCGGAGCTGGTGCTGCTGGCCGAGCACATCCGCGACCTGCTGGCCGAGGGGATGGCGTTTGACGACGTCTGCGAGGAGATGCTGCGCTACCGCCGCCACACCCACCTGCTCTTCTCGCTGGAATCGCTGGCGAATCTGGCCCGCAATGGCCGGGTGAAGCCCGCCGTGGCCGCTGTGGCGCGGATGCTCAACATCCGGGTCATCGGCAAGGCCAGCGATGTGGGCGAGCTGGACGTTCTGTGCAAGACCCGGGGCGAGCACGGCGCACTGGAGCGCCTCGTGCTGGAGCTGAAGAGCCACGGCTACGCCCACGGCAAGGTGGTCATTGCCCACTGCGGCAACCCCGCCGCCGCCGAGCGCCTGATGCATATGGTAAAGGCGGTCTTTGAGGGGGCGCAGGTGCGCGTGACCGAGTGCGGTGGCCTGTGCAGCTACTACGCCGAGCTGGGCGGTCTCATGGTGGGCTTCGAGGACGCAGACGCCTGAGCTTGAATTATTCCATCCGCTGCGCTATACTATTCCCATAAAAATGCTGCCGCAGGGCAGCAGGGGAGGCGCAGATGTTCTTTCGGCTGCCGGTCATCCGGTTCTTCAATCATGTCATCAACAGGGCCACGGTCACAGTGGCCCTTGTTTTGCTGCAGATCGGCTGGCTGCTCTGGGCCTTCTTCTCCCTCACGGCCGGAAAGGTGTGGGTGAATGCGGGGCTGAACGTCCTCAGCCTCTTCATCACCCTCTACCTCGTGCGGAAGGACGAGAACAGCGACTACAAGATCATCTGGCTCGTCCTCATCGGGCTGATGCCCCTGCTGGGCGGGGCGCTCTATCTGGCCTTCGGCAACAAGGCCCCCGCCAAGCGGATGCGCCAGCGGATGCAGGCGGTGGAGCGCCAGCACACCGCCGACCTCGCCCAGCAGCCGGGCCAGACCGAGGCCCTCGACCCCGCCAGCCGGGGGCTGTGCCGCTATATCGCCGACTACGGCCCTTACCCCGCGTGGAAGGACACCACGGCGAAATACTACCCCTGCGGCGAGGAGATGTACCCCGACCTTCTGGCCGACCTTGAGCGGGCGGAGCGGTTCATCTTTCTGGAGTTCTTCATCGTCCGCACCGGCAGGATGTGGGGCGGGGTGGAGGACATCCTCGTCCGCAAGGCCGCCGAGGGGGTGGACGTCCGGCTCATCTACGACGATTTCGGCAGCCTCTTGGGCCTGCCGTCGGACTTCGTGGTGCGGATGGAGCGGGCGCACATCCGGTGCATCCCCTTCAACCCCGTGGTGCCGCTGGTGTCGCTGGTCATGAACCACCGCGACCACCGGAAGATCGTGGTGGTGGACGGCAGCGTGGCCTACACCGGGGGCATCAACCTCGCGGACGAGTATATCAACGCCGAGGAGCGGTTCGGCTACTGGAAGGACGCGGCCCTGCGCACCGAGGGCGCGGCGGTGTGGAACTTCACGGTGATGTTCCTCAAGCACTGGAACGCCTTCCGCCCCAGCGAGACGGACTACACCCCCTTCGCGCCCCGGCCCGAGGCCCTGCCCGACCGGTCGGACGGGGTGGTGCAGCCCTACGGCGACAGCCCCCTCGACGAGGAGGCGCTGGCCGAGACGGTCTATCTGAATATCATCCATCAGGCCCAGCGGTACGTCTATATCTACACCCCCTATTTCGCGGTGGGGGAGACCATGCTGGAGGCCCTCAAGTCGGCGGCCAAGCGGGGGGTGGACGTCCGGCTGGTGCTGCCCGGCATCCCGGACAAGAAGCTGGTCTACCGGCTTACCCGGTCGTACTATCTGCCCCTGCTGCGGGCCGGGGTGCGCATCTACGAGTTCAGCCCCGGCTTCCTCCATGCCAAGTGCTACGTCAGCGACGACCGCGCCGCCGTAGTGGGCAGCATCAACATGGACTACCGCAGCCTCTACCTCCACTTCGAGTGCGGGGCGCTGCTGCTCTACAACAGCCAGATCGCCGTCCTCCGGGACGACGTCCTCCGCACCCTGCCCGCCTGCCGCGAGGTACATCTGGCCGACTGCCGCACCTCCCTCCCGGGGACGCTGCTGGATACCGTGCTGCGGCTGCTGAGTCCGCTGATGTAAAGTTTCTGCGCAGCGCTTGACTTTTGCGGGGAAGGGCATATAATAAAAGTGGAATCGTGAGAAGTTCCACTGACTTCACCAAATGAAAAGCCCCCTCGGAGCTGCAACTCCAAGGGGGCTTTCCGCTTAGTCGGGCTTGCGGTCCTTGTCGAGCCGGTCAAGCCACTTGCAAATGTAATGGGAGATCACATTTGCTATGACCGACTCCAAAATCGTGAGAATATGGATCACTGCCTTCACCTCCCTTCCGAACAATGTCGGCGGGTCAGGCCGCAAGACCAGTATAGCACACTTTTCGACGAAAAGGAACAGAAACGGGCGCATTGCGGCGAGGTCTGCCGGTCAGCTCTGTAAACTTTCTGTGCAGCGCTTGACTTTTGCGGAGAAGCGCATATACTAAAGATGACGGATGTGGAAATAAATACGTCATCAGGCAACACCAAAAGAAAAGACCCCCTCTCGGAGCGGCAATCTCCGAAAGGGGGTCCTTTTTAGTGCTTGCGGCCCTTCAGCCATCCGTCAAGCCACTTGCAGATGTAGTAAGACGCTACATTCGCTGCGACGGACAGGATAAATGTGGAAATATACGCCATTGGGCAACACCTCCCTTCCGAACAATGTCGGCGGGCAAGGCCGCAGGCATATTATAGCACACTTTTCGACGAAAAGGAACACAAACGAACCCCTCATCCCCACTTTTCCGTGCAAAAAAGCGCGGAAAGCTTTCCTTGACGGCACAACCTTTCGTGGTTATAATTGGAGCAACGAAACAACACGAAAGGAGCAATTCTATGCAGGAAAAAAAGACCGAGCGCGCCCCGGGCGGCTACGAGGACTTCGTGGCCTACCTCGGCACGGTGCGCACCGAGGAGGAGCTGTTCTCCCCGCTGACCTACTGGTTCGTGGGGCAGAACTGCCCCGAGGACGTCTGCTTCCGCCCCCAGCTGGTGGAGGCGCGGGCCAAGGAGCTGGGCTTCTGGCAGGGCCTCACCTTCAAAGTCGAGCACTGGATGACCACGAGCCGGGCCGAGGCGGAGGCCGCGGGCCGCGAGGCGTTCCAGAGCCGCATCGGCGAGGACTACGCCGCCTACCGCGAAAAGGCCGAGGCTGCCCGGGAGCGGGCGCGCCGCCGCCGCCTCTCTTCACCCTTCCTCTACATCCCAAAGTGCCTTGACGAGATCCCCGTCCGGGACGTGAGCTGGCTGGTGGAGGGGCTGCTGCCGCAGGGCGAGGTGTCCCTGCTGGGGGCCGACGGCGGCACCGGAAAGGGCATCTGGCAGGCCCAGCTGGTGGCCTACGTCACGGCGGGAAAGACCTCCGGCTTCTTCCCCCAGCCCCCCGGACAGACCGGCCGGGTGCTCATCTTCGCCGGGGAGGACGACCCCTCCAAGGTGCTCAAAGCCCGCCTGATGGCGGCGGGGGCCGACATGAGCCGGGTGATGGTGCAGACCAGCGACGCCTACTTCTCCCGCACCGGCAACCCCCTGTGCATCCCGGACAAGAGCTTCGCCAAGTACATCGAGAGCGCCGCCCCCGCCCTCGTCCTCATCGACCCGCTCCAGAGCTTTCTGCCTGCGGGGGTGGAGATGGTCAGCCGCAACCAGATGCGGGCCGCCCTGCTGCCCCTCAAGGCCCTCTGCGCGCGGCTGGGCTGCGCAGCCCTCATCGCCATGCACACCAACAAGCGCTCCAACGTCTCGGGCCGCGCCCGCCTCGCCGACAGCTCGGACATCTGGGACATCGCCCGCAGCGTCCTCATGATGGGCCGGGACAAGAACAGCGGCCAGCTCTACCTCAGCCACGAGAAGAGCAGCTACGCCGCCCCGGCCCGCACGGCCCTGCTCCACATCGAGCAGACGCAGGTGGAGGGCGTGACCACGGCGGTGGCCGTCTTTGACAGCCGCACCGACAAGAAGGACGCCGACTTCGTGGAGGAGCGCCGCGTCCGCGTCGCCCAGACCAAGGCCGACGCCGCCCAGGCCATCCTCGACGTGCTGGCCGAGGCAAAGCTGGGCAGTATGCCCAACACCCAGCTCCGGGCCGAGGTGGTCAGGGAGACGGGGTGCAGCGAGAAGACCTATAATCGTGCTTATGGTGAGCTGGTGAAGAGCGGCGAGATAAAAAAGCAGCAGCTCAGCCAGCAAGACGGCGCACGAAGCTGGTATACATTTCTGGGCCACTGGGGTGGAACAAATGACCAAGTGGCAATTTAATAATATAGATACGTTATATTTATCCAGTTGGTCAGTTTGGCCAAGTGACCCTGATTGACCAAGTGACTCAGTTGGCCAGCTGTGCTCATTTGGCCACCTTGGCCAAGTGGATATTTCGACATAGCAACGATTGAAAAATGTCACTTGGCCAGATAACCTGCGTGGCTCGGGCCTCCCGTGCATGAACCCCCGCAGGGCGGGGCATACTGCTCCCAAAGAGATGAAAGGGAGCGTATCGCGTATGACACACAGACAACAAGCCCTCCTGAGCTGGGCCGCTGCGGCGGCTGTGCTGCTGGCTGGCTGCCGCGGGGGCAGCCGCCCGGGGAGCATGAGCGGCTCGTCCGGCTCCACCGGCAGCGCCGTCACCACCCAGACCTCCGGCTGGCAGACCGGCCTCGGCGTCCTCACCGAGACCTCGGACGAGGGCCGCACCGGCACCATCCACACCATCGCCGCCGCCGTCCTGCTGGACGGGGAGGGGAAGGTGGCCGACGTGATGCTGGACGAGCTGGAGGTGGAGCTGTCCGCCGACGGCAAGGGGGCCGTCACCATGCCCACCGACTACCGCACCAAGCGCCAGAAAGGGGACGACTACCCGCTGGCGGCGGCGTCCTCCCTGAAAAAGGGCTGGGCCGAGCAGGCCGACGCCTTCGCCGACTACCTCACCGGCCTGACGCCCCAGCAGGCCGCCCGGCTGGAAACGGACAAGGACGGCAGGGCCGCCGACCCCGACCTGCTCTCCGGCTGCACCATCCGGGTGGACAAGTACCGGGACGCCGTGGCGAAGGCCTGCGCCAGCGCCGCCCCCCTCGGCGGGGCCAAGGGCGACCGGGTGAGCCTCGGCGTGGCGGCGGAGAACGCCTCCTCGGACGTCACCGCCACCGACGATAAGGACCTGAACGCCGAGGTGGAGCTGACCTTCGCGGCCCTGACGCTGGACGCCGACGGCCGCATCACCAGCGCCATCGGCGACATGGCCGAGCCTGCCCTCACCGTGGCCGCCGACGGCGGCATCACCGCGCCGGAGGCCGTCCGCACCAAGCTGGAGCTGGGCGACGGCTACGGGATGCGGGGTGCCTCTGCCCTCGGCAAAGAGTGGTACGAGCACAGCGCGGGCTATTGCAGCTACCTCAAGGGCAAGACCGAGGCCGAGGCGGCGTCCATCCCCGCCGACGGCTCCGACCCCGACCTCGCGGCCCTCTGCACCATCTCCATCGACGCCTTGCAGAAGGCCGTGGGGGATGCGTTTGAGAATGCGGGGCTGTGACAGAAAAAATCCCTCCCGACTTGACATCGGGAGGGAGAGTTGTTATACTAATAATAGAAAGGGCGCTGCGACAAGCGGTCAGCCCGGTTCAAGAGATTAGATTTTCAATGTGAAAACCGTCACCCTGCCCGGTGGCGGTTTTCGCGTTTTACTCTGATCGTAAAAACACATCCGAAAAGATGAAACGTCAAAGTAATCGGCATATGCCCACCCCCTTTGCGGAAGTGTGGCTGACCGCCTGCCGTTGTTTGCAGCGCCCGCTGCTCTTACGAGCAGCACCTATAGCATATCATAAACTTCGACAAATAGCAAGGAAACACCTGCGTTTCTTCCCTGAAATCTGCAAAAAGCGAGAAGGGAAAGAGCGAGGGTGTTTTTTTGTACAAATACAGCAAAACCCCTGCCGGAACGGTGTGGTCGGCGGCCAAACCTGCGCGAAAGGGCCTGAAACCTGCGTGAATCGCGCTTGCGGGGGGCGGCGGGGCAAGTTATAATAGAATTACCGAAACACACCGCACGAATGGAGGAAACGACCATGAAGCGAACGAAACTTTTGGCCCTCGCCCTCGCGGGCGTGATGGTGCTGGCCCTGCTCACCGGATGCTCCGGCGGAAAGGCGGAGGACAGGCGCATCGCGGAGAACGTCGCGGACATCATGAAGCGCAGCCACTCCAATGTGGAGGAGGTCTCCTACAGCGTCCCCGAGCTGAGCGGTGCGGTACGGTCTGCGTTCGCTCCGGACTGGCTCAACGAGGCCGGGACAGGCCTCGAACGGGACGCCCTCACGCAGGATGGCCGGACGGTGGAAGATTTCCTGAAGGACAGCCTGAAGGCGTATGAAGAGCGCAGCACCGTGTACTTCTTCGCCTTCGACGCGACCGGAGAGAGCGCCTATGCCCAGTCGGAGCGGTTCGTGCAGGGGAAAGCCCCGTCGCTCCCGGTCTTTTATCAGAGGGTGTCGATTACGGCCTACACAAAGATGCGCGTCGGGGTCTGCCATAAGACCGTCGGGGAGAAAGACTACTGCTTGGTGGTGCTTGTGCTGGCCTGAGTGGGAGGCCAAAGCCTCTCCCAAGGGGAGTCTTTTCACCCCCAAACCTGCGCGAAAGGTCCTGAAACCTGCGTGAATCGCACTTGCGGGGGGCGGCGGGGCAAGTTATAATAGAGTTACCGAAACACACCGCACGAATGGAGGTAACGACCATGAAGCGAACGAAACTTTTAGCCCTTGCCCTCGCGGGCGTGATGGTGCTGGCCCTGCTCACCGGCTGCTCGGACAGCCGCTCCAAAGCCAAGCAGGTGGAAGAGTGCTTCCGCTCCCTAATGAAACAAAGGGGTGACTATCAGAAGGACGAGACGCTGGACAAAAAGCTCGAGGTCATCGCACAGAAATTCCAGCCGGACTGGCTGGAGGATGAAAAGGGTAGGCTGACCTATGAGGCATATCACATCATTGAAGATGAATTGAAGGACTATCTGGTGACAGGCAGTGTTTATCTTTGGTATGGAGAAGTGAAGCCGGGCCAGAGTGCGCAGGCGCAGGCGGGGAGCATGAAGCAAAGCAACCAGGTAGAGGTTGCTATTCTGGAACCCGGAATATTACTAAAAGCCATAGCCTTTACAATGACGGGCGAGAAGAGTGACGGCCACCGCTATTACCTCGCACTGGAAACGAACGCCACCATCAAGACCCCGCAGACTTGACACAGGAGGAGAGAGACTACTGCTTGGTGGTGCTTGTGTTGGCCTGAGTGGGGGGATAACCTCTCCGTCATTGCTTCGCTCGCCAGCTCCCCGGCAGCGTCCTAGCCCTCTCCGTCACCTTCGGTGCCACCTCTCCCATAGGGAGAGGCACTGGCGTGCCGGTCAGGCCCACGCGGGACGAGCAAAGTTTGTTTTTATCGTAAACAGTAGTGCCCTGCTACAGAGATTCACGGCAGCTTGACAAGGGGATATTGTCCCGAAGCTGCTGCCCTCTGTAGCAGGGCACTATATTTTATGCCATATTGGGCTTTCAGCGGTCAGCGGAAAGTGGCCCGGCACGCCAGTGGCTCCCCCTCTGGGGGAGCTGGCGAGCGGAGCGAGACTGAGAGGGCCTGCCGCTGCCGGGGGCTGTCCTTTGTACAAATACACCGAAAACCCTGTCGGAAAGGGGCGGTCTGCGGGCAAAACGCAAAAAAATCGCTTTCCCTCTTGCCAAACGGGGCAAAACGCGCTATTCTATAGTCACAGTTTAACGGTTTAGCACGGTAAAGCGGTAAAACGAAGGCCGCGCCTGCTGACCCCTGAGGGAGGAACTTTGCATATGAAACGTCTGATCTCTGCTTTTCTGGCCGGTGCGATGGCGCTGAGCCTTGCCGCCTGCGGCGGTGCCGCATCCACCTCCACGGCTGCTTCTTCTGCCGCCGCCTCGGCCTCTGCCGCCCCGGCAAGCTCTGCCGTCGCCGACAGCGACCTCGCCTACATCCAGTCCAACGGCAAGATGGTCGTCGGCTACACCGTCTACGAGCCGATGAACTACACC